>Ga0136642_1000817_pt1 | contig 14822 bp, 16 predicted proteins | sample LowCatLa1302831Y_FD_115313 | JGI IMG/M metagenome (GOLD analysis project Ga0136642, IMG submission 115313) | Freshwater microbial communities from Lower Cathedral Lake, Yosemite National Park, California, USA - 13028-31Y | ecosystem: Environmental > Aquatic > Freshwater > Lake ... | reverse complement strand
CGCATGGTGACCCAGCAGGCGACTTGCCTGCAGTCGTTCTTGCTTTGGATGCCACTATGGAAGTTGCTGGACCAAAGGGTCGTCGCCAAGTAGCTGCGAAGGATTTCTTCGTTGACTACTTCACAACGGCGGTTGGACCTGATGAGATTCTGGTCTCGATTACCATTCCTAAGCTTGGTAAAGGTTGGGGTACTTGCTACGAAAAGTTCAACCGAACTGCAAATGGTTGGGCAATTGTTGGCGTGGCCGCTGCCGTAAAAGTCGAAGGTGGGAAAATCACTGCTGCCCGGATTGGTTTAACAAACTGTGCTGCAGTTCCAGTTCGTGCTTCTAGTGTCGAATCTGCCCTGACTGGAGTTGCAGTTTCTGCGAAGGAAATTGAAGCCGCATCACAAAGTGCAGCTGATGGCACCAGAGCCACCACTGACCTTGGAGCGGATAAAGAATATCGCGAGCACTTGATGCGAGTTCTGACTGCGCGCGCAGTAAGTTGTGCTGCCGGCGCTTAAATTCAAATAGAAACCCCCTGTATTTTCCATAAATACAGGGGGTTTCTATTTCTTTAGGACACTTGCTGCAATCGGCTCTAGAGTCATTGGTTATGCAGGAGATGTCGGTGACCCAACTAATCTGGCACTGGACAGTTATGTCGACTTGGATGATGGCTCCATTGGCTTTGATTCTCGCAGCCCGAACTAGGAAAACCTTTTCCTTCTTAATAGTTAGCGTTGCCAGCTTTGTCGCAGTCTGGATTGCGCTCGGAATCCCAGTGGCTCTAGTGCTATTTGAGCTTTTCAGGGTAAACGGAAAATATGTTGGTATCGCGCTACTTGCTGTGGCAGCTGCCTACCAATTTTCAAAACGACATGGTAATGCGATTTTGGGTTGCATGAATACATCCGATGACAACCTTTGGTTTGGAGTTAGAACTGGTTGGAGTTGTTTCGTTGCTTGTGGTCCATTAATGGTTGCAATTTATGCTTTGATGCCTAGTAATGCAATAGCAATGGCAGGCGTGACAATTCTGATGGTGGCTGAATTTGTGGCAATTAATCGCCAGACTATTGCCCGCACTGTTGGGTTAGTTGCAGCAGTTGCCGCAGTTGGAATGCTATTTATGTCTGGCCCAATTCCGTTTAGTGGAAACCTAAACTTGGGTAACTCACACACCCATACGCACTAAGCGTTCGGTCTGATATCCATATCTTCACCAGTGGCAACGTCTCCGACTTCAATTAACACTATGTCGTCAGGATGATCAGCAATAAATGCTCTGGCACCTTGATTACCAATCGCGCTGGTGGCAAGTTCGGGCCAGGTGTTACGAGCGAATTTGACTGGATGTCCACGTTTGCCGTCATAGCAGGCAACAACTATTTCGCCGGGGGAGTTAACTACGCGAGCTACCGCTTCACTAGTTAGACCTGGCAGATCCACCAAACTAACTAATACCTCATCGATCTCTGAATGCGAGTTCAAGTGGTTCAGCGCAGTTTGCAGCGAAGATCCCATACCTGATGACCAATTTGAATTGTCTAACACAGTTGCGTTTGGAACTTCACCTTGCCAGGCGCCAAGAACTACAAAAACTGGGGAGCAACCGGCATCGCTGAGTACTTTGACTGCGGTATCTACTAATCGATTTCCGTTATGCACATACGGCGCCTTTGGACCACCGAACCGCTTACCTTCGCCGGCCGCAAGAACTATACCGGCGGTTGTCATCGTGGTGCGCCGGGATGGATAGTGCCGGAGGTGTCAGCCAGGTTCTTGCCCGATCCACCCCAGCGATCTTGAATAATTTCGGCCGCAATGGAAATTGCAGTTTCTTCGGGAGTTCGGGCGCCTAAGTCGAGGCCGATAGGAGACTTGAGGCGTGCTAGATCTTCTTTTGCTACGCCAGCTTCAAGTAATCTTTCAAGGCGATCTTCATGGGTCTTTCTAGATCCCATTGCTCCGATGTAGGCAGCCTTAGTTTTTAGAGCTTCAACTACAACTGGCACATCAAATTTCGGATCATGCGTAAGTATGCAAATTACCGTCCGGGAATCAACTTCCTGTTGTGCAAGCCAGCGATGTGGCCAATCATTAACCACTTCATCTGCATCTGGGAAGCGCTTCTTGGTAGCAAATACTTCACGGGCATCACAGACCGTTACGTAGAAACCTAGGAACTTACCTGCCTTGGCTACTGCAGCCGCAAAGTCGATCGCACCAAAAACAAACATGCGCGGCTTGGGAGCAAATGTGGAAACAAATATTTCTAAGTCACCTTCAAGCCGCTCACCGTCAGTGCCGTAATGCAAGAAACCTGTCGTGCCAGATTCGAGTAAGCCAAGTACGTCTGCGCCAACAGCGGAATTGAGTCGCGCACTGCCTAAGTCGCCAGCAGTTCGATCTGGCCAAACAACTAGGTGCTTTCCAACATGTGCCGTGACATTGACTACGGTTGCAACTGCTACGGGCTGATCAGCTTGGACGCTTGCAAATAGGTCAGGAAGTTCTGGCCAGGTTTCCTTCGATACCTGTTCGACAAAAACTTCCAAAATGCCACCGCAGGTTAGTCCTACAGCAAAGGCATCATCATTACTAATTCCATATTTTTCAAATTGCGGTACACCATTGGCAATAACTTCGCCAGCAAGTTCATATACGGCGCCTTCTACGCAGCCACCACTGACTGAGCCAGTGGCTTCGCCTGCAACATTAACTAGCATTGAGGCGCCAGCTGGACGTGGGGCAGAGCGCCAGGTGCGAACGACAGTTGCCATAGCGGTAGTGTCGCCGGCTTGATAAGCGGCGAATAATTCGTCGAGTACTTCTTTCAAGTAACTGTCCTTTTAGTTGGCTGTTCTTAACCCTAAGGCAGATCAAGCCACTGCACTATTTGCCCTGATTCTGCTCCGCCAGGGGGTAATACTGCATAGCCATCAGCCTTAACGAAACCCCGAAGCATCGAGGAATCTAAGTGTTCTAGCGGAGTTACCGTATTTCCAGATTCCGAACACAAAACTAATCGCACCTCCCGAGCTGGGCCTTTCAATCCGGCGTTGAAAACTCGTTCCTGTAACTGAGGCAGCTTGGCACCAGTTGAGCCAGCAATCAGTGAAGTAGCCAAACTGAGTAAACCAATAACAGCTGACTGTGGATTTCCAGGTAAGCCAATTAACAACTGGTTTCCGATTCGAGCCATTAACTGGTGATATCCCGGACGCACCAAAACTGCATCAATAATAAATTCGCCGCCCGCATCGACAATCGCATTGTGCAAATGATCAACCGGTCCAGCTGCTGTACCGCCCGTTGTAATTATTAAATCCGCTTTAGATTTTGAAATGGCAGCTGAATGATCTTTCAAAGTATCTGCGACATGCTTGACTTCATTTAATTCGGCGCCAATGTGAGTAATCCACATGGGAAGTTGTGGGCCAAGAGAGTCTCTAACTTTGCCATCTCGTGATGGTCCATCAGTAAGAAGTTCATCACCGAAAATTAGAACATCAACAACGAGTTTCTTAAATACAGTCACTTGATCATTGCCACCAGCAGCAGCAACGCCAATTATCGCCGGTGTTAACTTTGTTCCTTTCGGAATCAGCACATCGTTGGCCTTAGCTTCGTAACCACTTGGCCGAACATCATGAAAGTGAGGAAGAGCGCCAGATGCGTCCAGTAAATCTGCTGCGCCAGCCACCGCACTAACTGTTAGATCCGTTACGGAACTTTCTTCATCCTTTAGGGCTGCGGTCGCGCCTTCGGGCATAACTGCGCCAGTAGCAATGTGCACACATTCGCCTGGGTTTAATACTGATACAAATTCATGTCCGGCGAGCGCATCACCAATGCGAGTCCATGGTCCTGGGCCACTAACTGCCCAACCATCAATTCGCGATGCCGCAAACGGCGGCATATCTCCTAGGGCAACCGCATCTGTTGCCAATACAAAGCCACCCGCCTGTCTGATAGGCAAGGAGATCGTGCTCGCAAGAGTTGCAGCTTGATGCGCTAGCTGCCGGGCCTCATGCCAAGTAACCTCAAACTCTGGATTCGCGCTCATTAGGCTATTGTTCTAGATTTCCACAATGCGATACGCCTAACCAGGAAAAACCCATTAAATACGGGCTGGGGCTATCGCAATCTACAAATTCAAACAATAATGAACCCATGGCCAATGTTGCACGAGTTCTCGTAACCACCGAGATAATTTCGGTGTCAGATTTGGCCACTGCCGTGCGCTCAAATACTGCCGGAGCAATCGTCACTTTTTCTGGGGATGTACGCGATAGCGACCATGGCCGAGCAGTAACTTCGCTGGAGTACGAAGCACACCCAAGTGCTCAAGGACTTTTGGAAAAAGTTGCTAGTGAAATTGCTGGCCGTCATGACGTTCTAGATGTTGCAGTAGCTCATCGCCATGGTCCGATTCCAATCGGCGAGGCAGCTTTAATTGCTGCGGTATCCGCAAAGCATCGGAAGGCAGCCTTTGATGCCTGCGCTGATCTAGTCGATGAAGTAAAGGCACAAATTCCAATTTGGAAACATCAAGTGTTTGCCGATGGAACTGACGAATGGGTTAACTGCGCATGAGCACACTGATCGATACTTTTGGACGCGTCCATCGCGACATCCGCATTTCACTTACCGATCGCTGCAACCTACGTTGCACATATTGCATGCCACATGATTTCGCGGCTTGGATGCCAACGGAAGACCTGTTAACTGCGGACGAATTAATGACCATCCTCGAAGTAGGTATCGAAGCAGGAATTGATGAAGTGCGCCTAACGGGCGGCGAACCACTGCTTCGCCCAGACATAGTTGACATTGTTGCTCGTATTAATGGCCTGCCTAATCCACCAAAGCTTTCACTGACGACGAACGGAATCCGACTTGCTGATCTTGCCCAGCCATTAAAGGATGCTGGACTAGAGCGAGTAAATGTTTCACTCGACACTTTGAGTGCCGAGCGCTTTAAGGCAATGACTTTCCGCGATCGATTTGATGATGTATTAAAAGGTCTCAAGGCTGCTCGTGATGCAGACCTAACGCCAATCAAGATCAATACCGTTCTCATGCCTGGCGTGAACGATGACGAAGCGGTTGCGCTTGTTAAGTGGTCACTTGATGAAGGATTCAAACTTCGCTTTATTGAGCAAATGCCGCTTGATGCCGGTGGCATCTGGGATCGGTCAACTATGGTTACCGCTGATGATGTTTTTCATGCGTTAAATCCAGTTTTTGCTCTCACTCCCGTTGAAACCCGTGGCTCGGCGCCGGCTGAGGAATTCCTAATCAATGGTGGACCTGAAACTGTGGGAATCATCGCAAGTGTGACGCGTCCATTCTGTGGTTCATGTGATCGCCTTCGCCTTACATCCGATGGCCAACTTCGGTCTTGCTTATTTGCTACCAAAGAGATGGACTTACGCTCAGTACTTCGAGAGTCCGATGACAGCGATGAAGCTAAGCGCGCAGAAATCGCATTGCGGTTCGGCAAGACCGTACTAAGCAAACTCCCCGGTCATGGAATTAATGACCCAAGCTTTATCCAGCCAGCAAGGCCCATGTCAGCCATCGGCGGTTAGCAGATGGCTGACATCAATAAGCATTGGCAGACAAGCACGCTGGCGTGCGAAGCCATCGGCGGTTAATTGTGGCTGTAACTGTTCGGCTATTTGCAGCCGCACGCGCCGCAGCAGGTGTAAGTCAGCTAGAAGTGGCAGCAGGTTCAGTGCAAGGAATCCTTGACTCCCTCGTGAAGAGCCATCCGGCTTTAAGGCAGGTCTTGCCGCAGTGCAGTTACTTACTTGACGAACTAGCGCTGCATGATTTGGGATCCCAAGTAAATGACGGCTCAACTCTGGACATTCTGCCGCCGTTTGCTGGCGGATAAGCACATTTATCCGTAATTTCGGAGTTTTTAGGTTGCTAAGACCGCAAAATCGGTAAATACTCTAAGTTATGCCTAAGTTTCGAATATCTGAAGCCGCTGAACTCCTCGGGGTTAGCGATGACACAGTTCGCCGTTGGATAGATTCTGGCCGGCTCACATCGACAGCTAAATCTGGCCCGCAGGAAGTGGATGGCAAGGCGCTGGCGGAACTCGCCATTGAGATTGCAAAGTCAGTCCCAGACGATCGGCAAACTTCGGTTAGTGCGCGCAATCGATTTGTAGGCCTGGTGACTCGTGTCGATATTCAGGGCGTTGCGGCAATAGTTGAAATTCAATCTGGGTCACACCACATGGTCAGCATGATTACAGCTGATAGTGCCAGGGCTCTGGGTCTTGAAGTAGGAAGTCGAGCAATTGCATCAGTGAAATCCACGGATGTTGTAGTTGAAAAAGGATAGGCATGAAGACAAAGCTAATCGCAGCTCTCGTTTCCACGTTGGCACTAACAGGGTGTGGGACATCGAATAACGCAGGAGCTTCTGCGACACCCACAGAAGCTACGACTGTAACCGTTTATGCCGCATCAAGCTTGACTAAAACATTCACTGAGCTTGGGAAGGAATTTGAAGCAGAAAATCCTGGTACAAAAGTAGTTTTCTCATTTGGTGCATCCTCAACTTTGGCTGAACAAATTACCGCTGGCGCACCAACCGATGTATTTGCCTCGGCTTCTAAGAAATCCATGGATGCAGTCGCCGCTGAAATTCCAGAGTCAAAAGTTTTTGCGAGCAACCGAGTCGTGGTTGGTTATCCCGTTGCAAAAGCACTAATTGCAATAACAGATCTAAACTCAGGCACCATTAAATGGATTCAGTGTGACCATCAAGTTCCATGTGGCGCCGCCGCCGATGCCGCTCTTAAAGCAGAGGGCATCACAGGAGTTCCAATTTCACTAGAGCCTGATGTCAAAAGCGTTGCCACCAAGCTAAAAGCAGGCGAAGTTGACGCAGCCATTATCTACATTACGGATGTAATCGCGGCAGGTTCAGAATTCGCCGCACTTGAATTTTCGGATCAAGCGAAAGCCACTACTAAGTACCCAATCGGAGTATCTATAAAAGCAAGTTCCGCAGCTCAAAGATTTGTCGACTTCGTACTTTCCCCGAGTGGCCAAAAGGTTTTGTCAGCAGCTGGCTTTGGTGGGGCTAAATAACTAGTGACTCATAAGAGGCAATCAGTAAGCCCTGTGTTAACTGCGATCGCAGTTGCAGGGCTATTGGTTGTATTACTGCCACTTTTAGCATTATTGACCCGAGTTCCGTGGCAAAACTTGTTCACCGAACTATCAAGTGAAAGTTATCTCAACGCACTTAAAGTTTCTGTTACCTCATCGTTATTAGCTGCTTCTATCGCCCTTGTGCTTGGGGTTCCGCTCGCCTGGTATTTAGCGCGTGGACCAAAGCGAGTTACCAGAATCGTGCGCCCCGTGGTGATCTCACCGTTAGTTATGCCACCGACAGTTGCTGGGCTCGCGCTGCTAACCCTCATGGGCAGGAACGGGCTAATTGGAAAGTTGATTTACGAACAAACTAATTGGGCTATGCCATTTACTTGGACCGCAGTCGTATTCGCTGGGGTATTTGTAGGAATGCCATTTTTAGTTTTGGTAGTTGAGTCCGCCTTTCGACAGGTACCAGTTGAAGTAGAAGAAACAGCTCAGACTTTAGGCGCAAATCCGAACAAGGTGTTTTGGCGGATTTCAGTACCGCTGGCACGAGGTGGCATTACAAGTGGACTTGTTCTTGCCTGGGCGCGCGCATTAGGGGAGTTTGGGGCAACTCTAACTTTTGCCGGATCTATGCCTGGGGTTACCCGCACCTTGCCCATGGAGGTTTACAACGCGTTCGAAGTAGATCCGCAAGCGGCATATTCGATTAGTGCCTTATTGGTATTGGTAGCAATTACCGTGGTCTATCTACTTAAATCTAAATTGATTCAGGCATTTGCTGGGTAATAAAAAACACAGACGGTTAAAGTTGCAATAAGCAACAAAAACGAAAGGTCGCACCCGATGGAACTAGAGCACTCATTTTCCGTTCCGGCTGATATTGATACGGCATGGAACACACTGCTAGACGTAGAACGAATTGCAATGTGTATGCCTGGTGCGACATTGCTTAGCGTTGAAGGCGACACATTTAAAGGTGAAGTTAAAATTAAACTCGGACCAGTAACTATGGTTTTTGGTGGAACCGCGTCCTTCGTAGATAAAGATGTTGCAAATCATCGCCTGGTAATAAATGCTTCTGGCAGTGAGACTAAGGGAAATTCAACCGCACAAGCAATCGTGACTACCCAGCTTGTTGCCGAGAGTCCTACGCTAACTCGGGTTGACGTGAATACTGACCTTGCTATTACCGGCAAGCCTGCTCAATTCGGGCGAGGAGTTATGTCTGACGTTGCTGGCCGCATCATCGGACAGTTTGCCGGAAATCTCGAGGGAGTTATCACTGCAAGTACCAACGCAACTGCTACCAGTGCTGACTCTGGAGCAGCACAAGCGACTCCGGCCCCAGCTGCTGAAGCAATCGACATGATGGAAGTGGCCGGCGGGGCGGTCGCCAAGAAGTTGATTCCTGTCGTATTAGTTATTGTCATAGCAATCGGTGCTTGGCTACTTCTTAAGTAACCGCGCAAAATAAGGGTTTACTGAATTTACTAATCGACTCCATCTCGCTTAAGTCCTGATTTACGCGCATAATTGAGTAACGACCTCGGGAGGTGTCCAGTGCCAAAGATCCTTGCTTCACGCGTAGCTGATCTGCAAAAGTCACGAACTCCGTATGTGCACGCCCGAGTTGTGCTTGCCGAAAAACCTACTTCTGCAAAACCTGGTGATGAAGCACTTATTTTCTCCGATGGAACCATTGAAGGTTTTGTTGGTGGATCATGTGCCGAGTCCACGGTACGTAGTCAAGGAATTTCAGTGCTTGGTGATGGTCAAGCGTTACTACTTCGAATTGCCCCAATGCCCGAGCCAGACACCCAAATCGGAAAGCGAACCGTTCATAATCCATGCCTATCCGGTGGAACCTTGGAAATATTTTTGGAGCCAGTTATGCCCGCACCTCTTGTAGCAATTTTTGGAGATAGCCCAATTTCCGGATCATTAATTAAACAGGGTCCTGGTGCTGGCTTTGAAATGACCGAGTGGGACACATCAGTAGATTTATCTTCAACTTTTGCAGTTATCGTCGCCGCACATGGTCGTGATGATGAAACTATGTTGCTCGAAGCAGCAGTAACTGCAGGTGTGCCATATGTTGGTTTAGTTGCAAGCCGCAAGCGCGGTACCGCTGTCATTGAGATGCTTAATCTAACCCCAGATCAAAAAGCTTCTGTCCATTCACCAGCAGGTCTTGATATTGGCGCTCGCACTCCGGATCACATTGCCCTTTCAATCTTGGCGGAAATGGTTCAGGCCGTTGCAAACATCATTGAGCCACGAAAAGCCGGACCTGTTTGCGAAACCTCAATTGATCCAGTGTGCAACATGTCAGTCCCAATGGTTAAAGAATCCATTCATGCTGACTTTGATGGCACCACAGTTTGGTTCTGTGCACCTGGTTGCCTAAAGGCATACTCGGCAAATCCTGAATCCTTTCAATCTGCCTAGTCATGAATACGCCATTTTCATCGCCCGATGAATTACGCAGTGCGCTAGCCAGCGATGGTTATCTCGCTGACGAAGGTTTAGCAACTGCCCTGTACGTCGCCATGTCGTTGCCGCAGCCGCTACTACTCGAAGGCGAAGCTGGCGTAGGTAAGACACAAGCCGCAAAGTCGCTAGCATCACTTCTGAATACACCCTTGATCCGGCTGCAGTGTTATGAAGGCATTGATGCGTCTGAAGCTTTGTATGAATGGAATTATCCGCAACAACTTTTGGGCATTCGAGTTGCCGAGTCACAAGGTAAATCTCTAACTGAGGATTCGTTATTTACTCGGGACTATTTAATTGAGCGACCACTGATGCAAGCAATCGAACATGCTGGACCGATGCCAGCCGTGCTCTTAATCGACGAGGTAGATCGTGCCGATGAAGAATTTGAAGCCTTCCTATTCGAGCTGCTGGCCGAAGGTTCAGTCACTATTCCAGAATTGGGTACGATTCACGCCAAAATTCCACCAATCGTGATTCTCACCTCGAATCGAACCAGAGACCTGCACGATGCCTTAAAGCGTCGCTGCCTCTATCACTGGATTGATTACCCAGACATCCACCAAGCAACCGCAATCATTCGCAGTCGAGTTCCGCAGGCAAGCTCTTATCTAACTGCACAAGTAGCTAGCGCAGTGCAACAAATCCGATCGTTGGATGTGCAGAAGCAACCTGGAATTGCCGAAGCAATTGACTGGGTAAATGCAGCGATGATCCTTGGCTTGGATCGAATTACTGCCGACAACGCGGCTCAAACTTTAGGCAGTGTTTTGAAATACCGCGAAGATCATGATGTTGCGCAGGGCAAGGGTCTTGGCTGGGTGGTCAATGGCTGACCTGGCGCACATCGTTGCAACTTTTGGCGAAGTGCTCCATGTAGCCGGGATCCCGGCTACTCCTGAAAGGCGCACAAGATTCGCGCAAGCAATAGTCGAAGTCGAGCCAACACAAGTAGAGCAGCTTTATTGGGTTGGTCGGGTTACGCTACTTTCGAGCCGTGAACAAATTGAAATCTACGACTTGGTTTTCAATCAAGTGTTCCGCGGAATTGTTGATTTGAATGATGTTAATAACTCCAGCGATACACCAAACCCAGAAAATGCCAAAGAATCTGGCGACCAGCAACCAGCTCGCGATCACACAAATGAAAATGAATCGCGGCCGAACCCAGCAGGTTCATCCAGTACTCCGGGCGAAAAATCTGAAGAGTCGCAAGACACTGATCCACCAGCTCTACTTGCGCCGGCCAGTGACGATGAGCGATTGAAAGATTCAAATTTCGCAGACTGCACTGAGGATGAATTAAAACTAATTGCTGCGCTGGTTGCAAAACTACCTTTGGTTCCACCACGGCGTCCGAGTCGACGAAATAAACGGCATCGCAATGGGCAGAAGATAGACATGCGCTCCACTATTCGAAACTCTTATTCGACTGCGGGGGATCCGGTGGATTTGAGGTATCGAAAACATAAAGATCGGCCGCGTCGTGTGGTTCTTATTGCAGATGTTTCTGGCTCGATGGAGCCGTACTCACGCATCTACTTACACCTAATGCTTGGTGCGGTCAGAGCACTCCATGCTGAAGCTTTTGTTTTTGCGACGAGACTTACTCGACTCACTAGATTTCTGGGCACCGGTGATCCTGACATTGCATATCGAAGAGTCGCGCAAAATACGCCAGATTGGTTTGGTGGCACTCGCATTGGAAAGACTTTGTTGGAATTTATTCGAGATCATGGGCAGCGCGGCATAGCGCGAGGCGCTGTCATCGTAATCGTTTCCGATGGCTGGGAAACTGATGATCCCGAGATTTTGAGACAGGCGATGCAGCGACTATCTCGACTTTCCCATCACATCATTTGGGTTAATCCACGTAAAGCGGCAACCAACTATGAACCGCTAGTTGCTGGCATGGCTGCGGCGCTGCCTTACGTTGATACTTTTGTAAGTGGCCATTCAATTCGCGCCTTACAAGAAGTTATGGATGCAATTCGAAATGCTCGTGACCGGGCACCAGCAGACTTTCGACAATTCGCAGCTTAATTTACCGCGACCTGCATAAGTTGCTTGAATCCAGCCTCATCGTCGCCCGCCAGAGTTATCCGAGGATCGGCACTATCAATTCGTCCCCATAGATAGAGATCCATGGCGATAGCGTCACCAGAAATAATTAGCCGGGCATTTGGATCAACTTGATTCGCAGCAGTAACTGTCGCGCTCTCAGTTGTAAATTCCAATGTCCAATGTTTCTGTCCGGTTGAAGTGTGCGCTGTTATCGAAACTATTCCAAATGCAACATTTGGCGCGCCATCCCATGACCCGAGCAGTGGCAAGAAATCAAGTACCTCATCAACACCATCAAGTGCTAAGAGTTCAGAAATTTCTGGGATTACGCCAGTTGCAAGTTGAGCATCAACTCGATGAATTAAGGTTTCGTGCGCCATTCGCCGGAACCAAAAATCAACTGAGAAATCATTGTGATGCCAACTCCAGGTTTTACGTTCTGCCCGCCCTGGGTCCAGCGCGCCGGTAATAGCCAAATGACCAGCAGCCAAAAGTTCCATGTCAGTTTCCGAGCCAGTTAAGTGTTTACGATGCTCTTTGGCTTCGGGGCGCTCACCGTGCTCAATTACGAATGCTTGATGGAGATAAACCATTCCCATGTGATGTGCCAGTTCATTGGTATCCCAACCTGGGCAAGTTGGCACCGCCACTACGGGTCCAGCCAGAGCGGTAACCATCAAGTTGTAATCACTTGCAATGTGCTCCAGGTATTGCGTTCTGGATAATTCGGTTCCGGCTACTGATCGCATGTAAAACAGCCTAGTAGGCGAGTAGTTTGTGCACTGCTGATTAGAATTAAGGCATGTTTGCATCCCTTTCCGATCGCTTAGCTGTCACGTTTAAACAGTTACGCGGAAAGGGCCGATTAACGGAAACTGACATTGAAGAGACGGTTCGGGAAATTCGGATTGCCTTACTCGATGCCGACGTAGCGCTGCCAGTAGTTCGCGAGTTTTGTGCTCGCATTAAGGAACGTGCACTTGGTCAGGAAGTCTCGGGAGCACTTAATCCAGCACAACAAATTGTAAAAATTGTTAACGAAGAACTTGTTGGGATTCTTGGCGGCGAAACAAGACGTCTGCGCCTGGCTAAAAATCCACCGACAGTAATCCTGCTAGCTGGTTTACAAGGAGCCGGAAAGACCACCCTTGCCGGAAAGCTTGCAGCGCATTTACGTACTCAGGGCCACCAGCCAATGTTGGTTGCTGCAGACTTGCAACGTCCGAATGCGGTGGATCAGTTAAAAACTGTCGGACAGCAAGCCAACACAGTTGTTTTTGCGCCAGAGCCAGGTAATGGTGTTGGAGATCCAGTTCAAGTAACGCGAGATGCAATGAAGTTCGCTAAAGACAAACTTCATGATGTAGTCATCGTAGATACTGCGGGCCGCCTATCGATTGATACTGAATTGATGAACCAGCTCGCGAAAGTTAAAGCTGAAGCTAAACCCGATGAAACATTGCTGGTTATTGACGCAATGACCGGTCAAGATGCAGTGAATACTGCAGAAACTTTCGCTCGGGATATCGGAATTGATGCAGTCGTCCTGACCAAACTCGATGGTGATGCTCGAGGTGGCGCAGCACTTTCAGTTGCAACTATCACGGGCAAGCCGATCATGTTTGCATCAACGGGCGAGAAGTTAACTGATTTTGAAATATTCCATCCCGATCGCATGGCTTCCCGAATCCTGGACATGGGCGATGTCCTAACGCTGATTGAACAAGCCGAACAGAATTTAGATAAAGATCAAACTGAAAAGTTTGCCAAGAAAATGCAAACGGGTGAAGATTTCACTTTGACTGACTTCATGCAACAAATGCAGCAGTTGAAGAAAATGGGATCAATGTCCAAAATGCTTGGCATGTTGCCAGGTATGGGCGAAATTAAAAAACAAATTGAAAATGTAGACGAACGAGAGATTGTTCGCGTGGAAGCGATTATTTCTTCCATGACTCCAGCTGAACGCGAAAATCCTAAGTTGTTGAATGGTTCTCGCCGTGCTCGGATTGCAACTGGTTCGGGCATGCAGGTCAGTGATGTTAATTCCTTGATGGATCGATTTATGGTCGCGCAAAAAATGATGAAGCAGATGGCTAACGGTGGTTCTGTTCCTGGTATGCCACCTATGCCAGGAATGCCAGGCATGCGTTCAGTGCAACAAAAGAAGCAGCCACAAAAAGGCAAAGGCGCGAAGAAGTCTGGTAATCCAGCCAAGCGCGCAGCACAAGAAGCTGGAATTGATGTCGAACTGCCAAGTGCAACCCTGACAGAGTTGCCAAGTGCCTTTAAGGACATGTTGAAATAGGAGAGTGCCCATAAACGCCCTTATTTGGGAGGAAAGCGCCTCAATTTCTCGATTTTTGCCTTGTCTGGCATGATTTATCAAGTAATCCCGACTTGGTAGCCGGCCCTCTACCCGCAACCTTGTTGGATTCATCGACATTAACTAGTTGCGCCCCCGCTGCAACAACGGATTTATGTCACCCCAATTATCAGGAGAAATAAAACTCGTGGCCGTAAAGATCAAACTTAAGCGCATGGGCAGCATTCGCAACCCGCAATACCGCGTAGTAATTGCAGATGCCCGTACCGCTCGTGATGGCCGTGCCATCGAAGAAATCGGTTTGTACCATCCAAAAGAAGAACCAAGTCTTATCAAGATTAATTCCGATCGCGTTCAGTACTGGCTAGGCGTTGGCGCACAGCCAACCGAGCCAGTTATGGTTCTGCTCAAGATCACAGGGGACTGGCAGAAATTCAAGGGTCTCCCAGGCGCCGAAGGAACTTTGCGAGTTAAGGAAGTAAAGGTAGACAAGAACACCAAGTTTGCTGAAACTGTTGCAGCTCTTGCTAACGAACCTCGCACTCCAACTATTCGTCCGAAGGTAGAAAAGCCAGTGGAAGCCGCCGCTGCCGACTCGGTCATCGCAAGCGATGACGTTGCGTCGGAATTAAACACTGACGTTGCGCCGGAAGTAAGCACTGCAGTCTCTGAAGCTGTGCCAGCAGTTGTTGCTGATGCGGATCCAGATGTATCGGCAGTAGAAGTTGCGGAAGCAATGGCAGTTGAATCGCCTGATTCGGCCGCCGCCGCCGCCGCAGTCATCGCAAGCGATGACGTTGCGTCGGAATTAAACACTG
>Ga0136642_1000816_pt1 | contig 14836 bp, 31 predicted proteins | sample LowCatLa1302831Y_FD_115313 | JGI IMG/M metagenome (GOLD analysis project Ga0136642, IMG submission 115313) | Freshwater microbial communities from Lower Cathedral Lake, Yosemite National Park, California, USA - 13028-31Y | ecosystem: Environmental > Aquatic > Freshwater > Lake ... | reverse complement strand
TCAACTTCGAGTGGACAGTTCTTCTTAACAGTGTCTACAATTCCTGCATGCGACTTTAGCAAACTGACAAAATAAAAAGGAATTCCCATTAAATTGTTACCTCCTTTGTGTTAAAACTTAGTAGTTGCGGTTGTACACATAGTGCTCGCGGCATTCGGGGCACGTGCAGCGAGCACCGTGGTCTGACTCGTCGTCCTCCAGTGGAGGCATATCGTTATCCTCAGGGTTCATCTGAACCGGTGAAGCTGGAAGATCCTTCATGATCTTCGGATCCGACCGAATTAGCTTGATCGGAACACCCTTATCATAGTAGTGAAGCATCATCTCGCGCCAGCCAAAGTGGAGTCCATCCATCTTACGAGTCGTAACCCGGAAGCGATAGCCGCCTAGTGGGCGATCGCCATTGAACATCTCATCAAGAAGATAGAGAAACTCCTCACGCTCGATCACATGACTGACAGTCATTCGAGAGTTGGGTTCCAGCTTCTTAATTCCGTTGTAACCGTAGATCGCAATCTTGAGATCCCACGGCTTGCTATGCGTGCTGCATACCTGTTTCAGCCTCTCGAAGATCGAATCCTTGTTGATGATCTTCTTGATGTGCTCCAATACCTTGGGTGTGTTATTATCAATACTCTGTCTATTCAGCATCCTCTCACGCTGAATGACAATTGACTGCAGTTCGTGCAGATTGTCTGCTGAGAATGCTGCCATTTTGTATTTTGATGTTCGCAATGATTCATGATATTAAATCCGTTTTTATAACAAATGTGGTATCTCTGGATCATACCAGTTCTTCTTGCGATGGCATATGCGTATTCAGTTTCGTCAAGTATCAAAGTTGTCACCAAACAATGTAGCTCCTGTCCTAAGCAAGATTCTCCTCCAATGTATTAATAAATGTCTTCTTGTGGAAAGACATTATTTGGTGGTCGTAGAATAACTCGCAAGGCATATGTTTCTCACCATCGCGGTAAGACAGTTCGCGTTCATTCTAAGCGCATTCGCGATGTAGGCGCACCTGGTAAATACCGTGGTCCTGGAATTGGCCCGCTAAAGAAGGGTCAACTTGGTAAGGTAGGATATTCAGTTACAACGTCTAAAACTGCTCGTCATTTGGCGCTTAAAAAAGCTGTTAAGAAGTTTGGACCGTTATCTACATTCCGTAAGCTAAATGCTGTTGGAACATTTACCAAGCGTACGTCCAAAGTCAAAAGTAAGAGCTTTGTGGCCGATCGTGACTGGGTAAAGAAAACATATATGTAAAATATAAATGGACTTTGTAGCTGTAGTATTATCAGTTCTCCTATTCGCAGCTTTTGTGCCGGGTGTTCTTGTTACTCTACCGAAGGGTGGTAGCAAGGCCACGGTGCTTATAACACACGCTGCTCTTTTTGCCATAGTTACCCATTTCGTAATGCACTATTATTGGACGTACCGTGAGGGTATGTCTAATTATGGCGGGGTTTGTCCTAATGGCTATGTAGTTGGAATGTCAAAGACAGGTGTCGAGGATTGCGTACCGGCCGGACACCCTACGTATGGACCCGGTGCCCCCAAAGCAAAAACTGAGTAAATAGTAAATGTGGGTCGCTATTCTCCTAAAGGTTGTTCTTTTCATGCTATTTGTTCCTGGTGTGCACTTTAGCATTCCGCCGGGCGGTTCTCTACGTGAACAAGCTCTTCTACATGGTCTAGTGTTTGCGGTTGTAAACTATTATGTATACGTTTATGTTCGCCCTATGTTAGAAGGATTCGAGAACCCTGATACACGTAAAACAGCACCGTGCCCTCCTGGGTACAAACAGTGCAGTTCTGGTGATTGCGTATTAGAATCTGATGTTCACGGACAGTGTCCCGGAACTTCATTTTAAAAACGGATTTGGTTTGAATCCTTATCAAAATATTAATAAATGTGGAAATATGATTCAGATGGTGATATCATTATGGACTGTGGGGATGAGCTTGATGATGAGTAATTGCTGATTTTAATATTTTTTCAGTTTCTTTTAAGTCTTTCAAAGCTCGATCTAACGATTCTTTTACAAGAAAGTTAGACTGGGCTCGAATTAAATGTACAGTCATTTGTTGCGTTTGTCTAGATGCCAGTGAAATGAGGTTGAGGACGGAGGAAGCTTTCTTCATGAATTTAATATGAGAATTATTTTTAAACCAAGATTATAATGGGACAGACACGTCGCCGTAAAGTAGGGGGTGCTTTCTTAGGAGAAGGCGCTCAAGGAAAGACATACGATATGGGTTGCTCTACAGAAGGAGAATCGATGTGTACAATGCTAGAAAAGAATAATGTATCCAAAATTCGATTAGAACTTGAAAACGGTGATTTTGTCATGTTAGACACTAAAGAGGATATCGATGAATTTATTACATTCCTTCACTCAGTTACAGGAAAGATTGCAAAGATGTTCAAACCTGCTAAGATATTTACCATAAAAACGCTACAGTCTAAGTTAGATGAGGAAATTGATTCCAATAAGACTGTAAATAAATTATATGGTCGAACTGCGAATCGTTATGTAACTTCAGATGCCATTAAGGGGTTTCGCAAGTTATCAATTGTTGGTGCGATTGTTACTGTCAACGGAACACCATTATTATTTGTTGTATTTGGAACCAAGTGCACAAATGTATATGATATGGATATCAAGGAGTTTGTGATTGATATTTTATCAAGTCTAGTTAAACTAGAATCATCCGGGTATTCACACAATGATATCAAGTTAGATAACATTGTACGTTGTACAGATCATTATAAGCTAATTGACTGGGGTAAATTAAGTGGATCGGATACAGAACATGGAACAACTATATTTACAAGTCCTATAAAGTGGTACGTCGTTGGTTATTCACAGATTCTATCTAAAAACATATATCGTTTATCGCAGCACAAGGTTGTTCGAGATGATCCTTTATTCAAATCAAATAATAAACGTATTGCAGCCGAGTTTAATGAAGTGTTACAAGAAAATACTCGTGATCAAATACGTCAAAAATTTAGAAATACATATGACACGTTTATGTTTGGAAACACAATACTTCAGGCTATAATTGTACATAATTTAGATTATGAAAGATATAAACCGTTAATCGATGCTATGACCTCACTAAAAGAACCGCTGACCGCCGCAGATGCTTTAAAGCTATCGAAGAAATTTCTTAAAAACGAATAATATATCACAATGATAGACATATAATAATTAATGCTAAGTAACAAAGAAAAGAGTGATCTAACGAAGATACTCCAGTACATGTATAAGAAGGAAACCCCAATGGGGCTGTTACATATTTTGACAGATGTTACTGAATATCTAAATAAAGAGAATGCAATTGTCAGACGACTAGCATTCTGTGATGACAACTGGAAGTTCAGAGCTGAACTAAAGCTACGACGAGATCTAGTACAAGAAGAGATTAGACGCCGGTAGCAAAACGAATTGTTTTTTATCAGAGAATATAGAGAGTACACGACGACTTGCCTATAACTACAAAATGGCGACCGTCTACAACCCCGACGACCACGAGGAAGAGTTTCCTTCCGTGGGATACATGTTAAGTCTGCAGATCGCGCTGTTTACCAAGAAGCATCGCCTGCTGATCGTTCAGAGCCTGCTCCATTCGGACACTCTGTTCGAGCGCCGGCTGAACTACCTGTTCAACACAAACGCCGAGAACAACACCGCCGAGCACAACCGCACACAGCTCAAGTTCGAGCGCGCCGACCTCATTCACGACATTCGCTCTATCCAGGGCGAGATTGAGCGTGAGGAGCAGGTTGATCGCGGCGCGAGCCAGTTCTGGGTGTAAAATACAAAAAGCAAGAAAGCGAGACCATTTATTTAGGCCTGTTTCTTCATACGCGAGAGGCGTAGTTCTTTTTCTATTTGCGAAACGGACGTAATTTTATCAGATAAATTGATTGTATCGAGTTCTTCCATCTCAAGCTAAAAATGGAGCCGCAAGCCGAGCATCATATCGAGGGAAACACGGGCCGACCGATCAAGGTTAACTTTTTAGGAAACGGCGTCGTCGAGGTCACAGGCCTGAGCGAAGTTCCGACCGAGGCACTTATCGGGATCCTCGACCGAAAGAGAAGTGAGGCTGCAGAGATGGCCCGGGTGAAGGATGAGCAGGATAATACAATCCACTGGGCATTTTCGTCGCTGAACGTCGCCGACAAGATCTTGCGTGAGTTAGCAAAGCTCATGAAGATGACGCCGGAGCAATCCGCGAATTTCGAAGCGAAGCGCACGCAGGCCAAGAAGGTCCGCAATGCGGCCAAGAACATCCTGCGCGACAACGATGCCGTGCAGTTCTCTGTGAAGAAGGAGCTGCTGAACCGGCGCAAGAAGCTCGTCAACGAGGTTTTCGCGATCGACAACATCCTGGGGCTGGACATGTAGTCCCCAACAAAAAAATACAAAAAGCAAGAAAGCGAGACCATTTATTTAGGCCTGTTTCTTCATACGCGAGAGGCGTAGTTCTTTTTCTATTTTAGCTGCTCAAGAGGTGCTTGGCGTACGAGAAATTTAGTTTCACTACGAGCAGGGTTAAACGAGTGTTTAAGAACATCCATTACAACAATAGGATAAAACGGCTTGCAGCTGAATACATCGAGATAGATATCATTTGTTTCCTCGACAAAATGTGCAGTAATGTTCGACGTTTCGATAAGCTGGACCAGAGTGTATCCCTTTTTGTTTCCCGTTCCAAACATTACAATTTGAGGTTTACCATACGCAACCATATCAATTTTTTTAACTAGTTTCTTCGTGAACTGATAGATATTTTTTGAAGATCGAATTGACTCTGGCGCACAACCGGCGGCATTTACAATTAGATGATATCCCCAGCTCATTTTTATAGTTGTTATATATACTCATACGAAAATCGGTTTTTAATATATTTTCGCGTGTAGAACTAAAAATGATGAAGATGGCTTTATTTCTCGGACTACTGTTCTTTGTTCTCACGCCGGGTGTCCTTCTTTCTCTCCCACCGGGTGGTTCGCGTACTACTGTTGCCCTAACACACGCGGTTGTGTTCGCTCTTGTTTTTACACTAACACACAAGCTAGTGATGGGAGCGCTAGGAGGTATGTAAATTAATTCAACTGTCTTAATAAAAACGAATCTTCGAAAACTACATCTGTAAGTTTCAAAGATGGTCGCGCGTATTTCAAAGATTATGAGAATATTCCGTAGTCCTGCACAAGATAACGGAACTAGACAAATTTCACATTCTATAAGAGAAATTGTTTTCAGAAAGTACAACAACAAATGTGCAGGAAGTATTCCGGGACTTCCATGTGATTACAGTGTTGTTGATGCTCTACAAATTGACCATGTCCTTCCTCGATCAATTTTCTGTATTAATAGAACCTGTAATTTGCAGCTATTGTGTTCAAACTGTCACTCGCTGAAAACAAAGAACTTTGATAGGCCTCTGATTGACATGCATAAGCAAGGGCAACTAAGGAGAAAACACGTACGAGAACATCTTCGGCGTTTTCTGTAAAACGAATTCTAGTTTATTTTTTATTTTAAGATGAAAAGATGCATGCATTTGATCACGGAAAGTATTATCCAATGGATGACGAAATGACACCTAGTCGGCGAGAAGAAGTTATTCGCGATATGAATGTTATGCTGATCGTAGTTCTAATTTATTTGGTGTCTCTTTATTTTATATGGAGTAGTCTTTAGACAAACGAATTTCTATTATAATAATAATTTAGTCATAAAGAATGGCAACAACGCCCCCATTGCGAATTCGTATTCCGTATTCGTCCTACGAGGAGAATGTTGGCGACGAATATGTCGCGTTTGGTGATCTTTGTCAGTATATTAAAGCAACCGAGGCATGTGGTACATGTCCGATTGATGATAAAGACGCATGCACAATGTGCTTCGCTTTGGCTATGAAAAAACCCGACACACATACAAGTCTTGTAGACAAATGTTCGGTATGGTTTGATAGGTGGTTTAAGACATTGCTAAAGCGTAAAACTGAAAAGACTATGTAAAAAACGGATTAGTCGTCGATTACTATTTTTTTATTACAAAATGGAACCGTATGCTCTAGTTGTATTCATACACAACACAGTTAAATCATACGAAATTATACAGCATAGTCGTGTTGTAGATCAGTTCGCTTATCTCTGTTTTGAGAACGTAGGGCTTCGTGCTGATCTCGATTGTCGATCGCGCTTTGCATCCTATTCCGATGATAAGATGATGGTTCAGGTTATTGGATTTATGACTCGCGAATTGAATGAACAAATTCATGATGCAATTAAACGTCTTGAAGATACTCGTAGACAAGATTGGTGAGTGCGAAACGGATATTTTTTATTCAGATTAAGCGGTAGTATAAGTTTACGCTATACCCACGATCATCCACACGAGACAGAACGAGAGAGAAAGAGTAAGAAAATGGCAAGCATGGTGCAGAACCTGGGCGAGCCGGAGCCGGAGCCGGAGCAGGATAAGGTCTACGACCCCAAGATGCTGACGGCTATGCTGAAGACACTCAGCGACGAGTATACCACAATGAGGATGATATTCGAGATGTGGAATCGGAGCAAGTTTGGCTTCAGTTTCGATTTTACCAACCGCATTGTCTGGGCCAATGCCGAGCTGAGTCTCTTCCGCAATCAGCTTGCGGACACGCAGACCAAGCTAAACCAGCTTAAGTCGACGCTTGCAGAGGCGCCGTCTAAGATCCACCTCAACCACGAGGAGGGTAAGAAGCTGACGAAGTTCCAGCACATCACCGACAAGATGCGCCGCGACCTGTTCGCCACGGCCGCCGAGGTTGCGGCGCACAACAAGGCCAAGAAGGACCGGGACGAGCTTCCGGCTGCCATTGAGGCACTGGAGACCAAGCTCTCCAACGACCGCCAGGTCTACGACACGATGGTCGAGACGCTGGCCAAGAAGATCCTCGACAATATCGACAATCTGACCAAGGCCATCAAGGCCAAACAAGCCGCGACGGCTTAAAAAATACAAAAAGCAAGAAAGCGAGACCATTTATTTAGGCCTGTTTCTTCATACGCGAGAGGCGTAGTTCTTTTTCTATTAAAACGGATTCATAATTACTTTTTAAGTTTGACATCAAAAAGACAAAATGCCGTACACAATTTTGACCGCAGTGATGAGGCACGATTCGACACAGGATAGTGTCCTGCAAGAACTACAAGACAAGATCGAAGTTCTCCTTGAAAAGGGATGGATATGTCTCGCCGATGTTGTGTATCATAAGAATGCAGTATCTCAAATTATGATTCCAATTGCAACAAGCGGAGGCGATGTTGCGTTCATGCGTCCCGCGTGGGATAAACATTGGGCACATGGTTCATTTGAACCGAAAACTCTTACATATGTGATGGGTGGTTTTGGTCACTCTGGTATCAAGACGAAGTATGAAAATGGTCAATATTATGACGCGTAAAAAATATTTTTTCTATTCGTTTATATAAATGTCTCTTGAAATAACTGCTGCATGGTGGGGTAGTGAAGAAGGCGTTGCGGATAAGGGTGTAGATGTCCTTACACAGGTTAAGACTCTCCAAGCGTCTGGTGAAGCTTCTGTACCTATTGGAAATGAAGTAATGGGATCTGATCCTCTCAATGGTGTTGTAAAGACACTTTTTGTTACATACACTGTTGGTGGAGAAGTTAAGAAGCTAACCGTTCTAGAGTACGAGTCTCTTGTATTTGCCAATTTAGTATAAAACGGATTTCAAAATTGTTTTTAACTGGACATCAAAAAAGTTCAAAATGCCTTACGATGAGCCTAACACCATCACCGAGGATATGCTAGAGCAGATCGTCGATGATGAGAATAATGGGAAGGTTAAGATGCTTACCGATAAACTTAAGAAGATGTACGCCGATACCGAAGATGATTATGACGAGGATAAAGAGTATCCCGAGTTTGATAAGCTGAGAGCTGATATTGATTCTCTCAAGAAGATTCTAGCTGAGCAGAAAATGCCAAATTGGCATGATATGGAAGAAGATGATACACTTCAGAAGAAGTGGATGATGAAGGTCATCAATGCGGGCCTATTTAAGCCCAAACATGGAGACGGATTTCACTGGCTAGGCGATGGATATCGCAACCAGGGACTATGGTTCTGGGACAAGGAGAAGGGAATTATCCCGCCTTGTACAACATATGATGATTATGGCGGAGTGCCACCACGTTTCCTGGTTGGAAATAGCGAGGATCAATTTAAGCCGGGTCACTGGAAGAATATTGTAGATCACAATAGTTATGTATTTCTTGCACCCGAGCTCATGAAGGAGATTAAAGATACTGCAAAGTCGGTTATGACGACAAGTACATACCGTGAGAAGCCTTATAAGATTTGGCATACAAGTGTTATGATCAAGAAATCGGCGTATGCAGTTCAAATCAACATGGATGATATCAGTGAGATTAGTAACGTCTTCACATTCGAGGAAGGTTTGCTATACAAGGAATATTAGAAAACGAATTGTAAAATATAAATTTATTTTTTGTTACAAATAAAATGAAGCGTAGATACCAACTTGATAAACGTGTCGCATATGAAATTACTCACAAAAAACCACTTGATACTATACCCAAATGGTGTTTACAGTACATAGTATTGTATCCTGATGTTTTGGAAAGCGTTCCGGCGACAACTACATTAGACCCAACACAACTCTACTGGAGATACCATCCTAGATTGTGCAAGTGTTATATGTGCAGTTCTGGATTGTAGTAAAACGGATTAAAATTTAGTATTTTATTTTTACTTTAAAAAATGCCTCTCAATTACGGTGCACTTGGTTTTAGCGACAAGCAGAACCAAATGTTCCAAGATGGTGAAAAAGCTCTTGATGCGTCAGACGGTTGGTATTTTATGGAAAAGGTTGATCCGCGCAGTTTTGCGATGAAGGACAAATCAGATCCATATTATAACGAACTTAATCGAATTGGTTCGTTTATGACGTATACGCATACGCCAGAATCCTTTGTTGAAACAATGACGGAAATGAAGAAGTTAAATGATATGGGAATTGATGGGTATTGCTCATTGTACACAGTAGCATTTCCAGTTCCATCGGCTCCAAAACAAGTAGTTGAAAGAACTGCAGAAATGGATGCAAAAGTAATTGATGAGATTGTAAATCGAGCTCCATTCAAGACAGCGCCAAAATGGTCTAAAGAATATATCACTGCACATCCGGCCGTTCTAAGTATGCTTCCTAAACCTGCTGTTTCGGATCCTACTATAAGACGTCTAAACTTTTAGAAAACGAATTGTAAAATACTTTTTAACTGAATAGTATGAAAAATGACAACTGAAATGGCACACAAACTCGTTGACGAGATGTATACGTATTACAGTCTTCTTAATAACAGAGAACCTGAGAATGGACTTCACATTGTCTACGAAGACGAATATGATGTGTTAAAGAAGCTATACGATGATGCATCGAAGGCAGTGACTCAAATCGATGGGCCTTACACTAAAGCACGGAAAAATGAAATTGATGATCTCTGTGAAGATCTTGATCTTGTTGACGTCTTTCTGTATGAACTGGTGAAAGCTCGTAAAACGGATTAGAAATAAATTTATTTTTTAACTTTCAACAAAATGACTCCTACTAATGACACAGCACGTATGATGATGGTAAAAATCCTTGAAACTATGACGGATCGTGACTTTGAAATCGTTGACGATGTTCTCAGAGAGTTCAAGTCACTCTACACCGAAAGTCGTGATTCTGGAAATGAGTCTACAAAGCTAATTGATGAGCAACGTGGATTTCTAATCGACGAGCTAAGCTCTAAACAGATGATGTATTTGAAGAGTTTGGGATTTGTAATTCGCCAAATTTATACCGGATATGGTACCACTAAATACACACTTAATTTTCCGTAAAACGGAATTACATAACTTTTTTATTTGAGTATAAAAAATGACTGAACTTTGTGGTTATTGTCAAATGCCCCTTAAGGGACAGTTGGTATACGAGCTAATGGCGTACAGAGATGCTCCCGTTATATTCGTATTCGGAGATAAGTGTTGTATTGCATCGGGAAACCATGTTAACTTTCGTAGTGGACAATCATGTTACTATGGTGTTCGAGCCGATGATGCAAATTTGGAAATTATTTACAAAAGTATCGATGCAGCAACAAATGATAAAGCCCGTTACGACTTGTTGACACTTTCATACGAGCTTGAACATAAACTTATGCAACCTATTATTGCACAAATTGAAGGAGATATTGATCATGCAAATAAGATTCTAGGAATTAAGAAAACGTCTTAAACGTTTCACGATTATAAAATGTAATGGAATCGCATGTACAAGCCTTATATACCTATCAAACAAATAATATGTAAAACGGAATTATTTTTTAACTTCTATTTTATAACAAAAAATGAACTTTAATCCTGAACTTCTTCAAAAGTGGGTTGATGCGGTTACCATTCATAAAAATTTGGTTAATTCAAATGCATCTATTACCGATCAAATTAATGCAAAAAATGTTGCAGATGATCTGTTTCGCGACCTACTTTCAAGTGTAGGTGTTTCGGACTTTGAAATTCGAAAGGCTATGGGTATCACTGATAATGAAGATCCGAATAATTAAACTTCTAAAAATGGAATCTAAATAATTCTATTTTTTAATTGTAAAAATGCCGATGAACTTTACCCCAGCTGTCCCAAGAAAGGTATACTATGTAGTAATTGAAAATGGCGATCCGTATGAGATCCTGTTTACGTCATACGAGCAAGCAGTTGAAACTGTAAAAATTCGTTATCGTGAAGAGATTGAAGAATATGAACTTCGCGACGGTGGATTTTGCGAAGTAAACATTCCGGAAAATCCAAGTGGTAAAACATGTCTATACGTTGAAAAAGGAATTCACATCTACATTCATCGATTTAAAGTTTAATGCAAATCAGAATCGGTTGTATGCCATGTTTTACCGTGGGTTACAAATGAATGAACACGAGCAAACGCCCATGCTTGTTCTGACGCACCTGGGCGATGTCCAGTTCTCCAAGCCGCCATTCCACGATTGTAAACAGTTTTTAATGTACTCAGTGGAACGCCACTTGCTTTTGCAATTTCAGGCAAGCTTTTTGCTTCAGGATGCTTTTTATGCCATTTCTGAGTATACGATGATTTGCGTGTTTTTACTCCTTTGTCGGTTTTAAACGGACGATATGCTTTTTGTGTTTTCCAAGATAGTTTCGATCGCTTTGCTATCTCGGAACGACGTAACGTTTTATTCTTGTTCGAAAGACCTTTGTAGTACTTAGGAGGCCACAACATTATTTATAACGAAGAAATAATAAGATGATGACCAAATGATGAAATAAAATGAAGTCAAATAAAGACTGTAAAAAAGACTAGTATACACTAAATCTCTGTATAAGAATGCAGTGAAGCAATTTATTAAAAATATAAATGAACTCCAAAATGTTACATCATTCATTTCTAAATTATCTTAATAAATATAAAATGAATAAGAAAACCCAACGAAAATTTAAAAAGCCGCGTTTGATGTCCAAAGCGTATTGCAAAAAGACATCATGTAAAAAGATGGGGTTTACACAAAAAGCTAGCTGCAGACCTTATAAAAATTGTTATAAGAAGTAAAAACGGAAACTTAAAGATATTAAACTTTTTTTAACTAAAAGATGGAGCAACTTTACGTTCTTCAGTTGGAGAATGGGAAGTATTATGTTGGAAAGTCAAAGGATGCAATGAAGCGCTTTGAAGAACATAAAACTGGAAGCGGATCTGCATGGACGACTAAATACAAGCCTGTTAGAATGGTTGAAGTGCGTGATTTGAAAGATCACCACGACGAAAACAATGTTACTAAAGATTTGATGAAGAAACATGGAATTAATAATGTTCGCGGAGGGTCTTATACACAGGTAAATCTACCAAATGATGTAGATTCTGTCCTTCAAAAAGAAATGATGGGAAATGCAGATGTATGTTACAAATGTAATCTTGCTGGTCATTTTGCAAATCAATGTCCGATCACTGTTCGTGGAACTCATGTATCTTCTAAGAAACAAGAAGAAGTTGAGTGGGGTTGTAGTTATTGTGAACGAACGTTTACTACGGAGTTTGGATGTAATGTTCATGAGAAATCATGTAAAAAAGCTCAAGTAGTTATGTACGAATGCGATTATTGTAATAGAACATTTGATACCCAGTATGGATGTATGGTTCACGAACGTTCGTGTAAAAAGACTGAAGTTGTATATGAAGCTCCTAAAAAAATAGGAGCATGTTATCGCTGTGGTCGAACCGGTCACTATTCTCCCGATTGTTATGCATCAAGACATGTTAAAGGATATGATCTTGATGACTAAAAACAGAAACTTAAAGATATTAAACTTTTTTTAACTAAAATGTCACGATTTGTTCAAGTTGGAAAAAAGATGGTTGACATGGCGGGATTACATGGCGTTTGCGTTGGATCAGATCATTTGTGTAGGTTGTGTATAACATTATACTATCCCGATCGTCCTCAGAGTAAAAAGATTGAATACGATTATGGTCAATCAGTACAAGCTGATAAAGATGCAAAATTTCTGAAGGAATCGTTGGAACAATTTAAAAAGAAAGTTTCTTCAACCAATATCTAGAGTAAATCAAAATATACATATTTAGTTCGGTACTGCCATATTCTCAGACCACTTATAGAATTTCTATTCCACATATGTAACTTTGGAAGAACTGCTCCTGCTAGCATAGGTTTAGCAAGAACAAACTTCCGAACATACCGGATAAGTTTAGATTCAAGCGACAATACCTTTCTTCTCTTTTCATTCGCCTGCCATTCATGTGCGTGGGAACGGATAAACTCTTGAATTGCTTGTTTCATCATCTTCTTAGTCTTGGTAAATTCAGACGCTGCAGCTTTAACTTCTTTTTTAATTTTACGAAACTCTTTATCATTTTTAACCTCGGCGTGTGCTTGTTCAATTAGTCCAGCTTCTTCAATTGGATTACGGTGCTTATTGCAAAGAATACATTCATAATTGGTTTCTTTCATGTATTTTAGAACGCACTTGGTATGATATGCGTGCTTACAATCCAAACGAACACATGTACGTGTCGATTCATTTGGGTCATCATATTCTTCCATATCCATTTCATGCATACAGACCACGCAATCTGGCATTTCCTTTACTAACTTTTTTGGATTTAAATAACTAATGCGGCTATTCCACACGCATTTACAACATGACACCACACAGAAGCCCAAACTTCTTTATATAAAGTATTTGTAATTACCCATGAAGCTGACCATGTGACTAAAAATGTATTTGAAAGCGCCACATTCTTTAATGTTCCTGCTGAATAAAATAACGCAAAATAATAGAATGGTATTCCAACATAGTTAAATACATCAATATCATCACCAATTATATTATTTTTAATATTCCAGTTTAGATGTTTGCAGTCGCTTTTTTCTACGCATGGTCTGTTATCGTGATGATACATAAAATATAATAATCCAAATAGAGTTCCAAAAATAACTATATATGGATATAAAGTTCCCGTTCCTGCCTTCATTTGCCAAACAATTAAATTAAGAATAACTGGTTGAAAAAATAGATAAACGGGTAGTAATTTGCTTATAAATTTATTTGTATCATTACACTCCAAATTCATCCACAACATATATTCTAAAAACTGCATAAATCCTATCACGAATAACATCAACGCAACTGCTCGATCAATCTTATGGTTTCGATACCATAAGTACCCACATATGGTGGTTACAAACAAAAAGGTCCCTAATGACACTTCGGCACTGTAGCACATTATTTAAATAGCTTGATTTACTATTTGGTTTACAAGTGGATGATCCTGTAGTTCAAAAAGTTTAGGCCATAGCAGATACAATCTAAACTTTCTTTCATTTGTAGGAAAGGGGATGACTGGATAGCAAGACATAAGATCGTAAAATACATCTGCCACATGGTGCTGCTGCTGATTTCGTGTTTGAATAATGATGTTTCCCAGAACAATTCTGCGTTGTTCGAATTCCATCTCAGTAATTCGCTTGTAAAAGTTCTCCATTTATTTACATTCGTTACGAATATCCGTAAGCCATTCGCTACATACTTCTGACCATGTTTTGAAGTGCTGTGTTTTAATTACCTCACGTCTTTCATCGAGTGTGTCGATAGTTCGTTGCATAGCATCTGCAATCATTTTATGATCGAACGATGGAAACTTAAATCCAATAGCTGAAGTCATAGAGAAATAAGAATGTCCTGTAGCAGGAATGATCTCGGCAACTTCAGGAGTTAAAAATGTCGAATATGCTCCAACATCGGTTACAACTTGAGGAGCTCCGAGATAAAGATGTTCTAGTTGACACAGTCCAAATCCTTCACCATCGCTTGTATTGATGCCAATATCAGCAATGTTGTATATTTCATTGATCTTTTCATCACTGAGCAGAGTCGTACCTGTATCTACAAGAATAAGACGCTTACCAACAGATTCTGCCGAGATATTATGTGCAGCAAGTTCTGCCAGATAGACGCGAACCAGATCATAATATCCACCTCCCTGTTGCGTCACAGCTGTTACCATCATCATATAATATGGTTTGGAAATATCTCGTGACATAAGTTCTACAAATGATATAATGCAAAGATCGTTACGCTTTCGTGGAGAATTGCGATTCGCATTCAGAAATAGAATAGAATCGGGAGTTAGATTATTTGATGCACGAATAGAATTTATCGCATCGGGATTAATTTTTGAAAACATATTT
>Ga0136642_1000815_pt1 | contig 14868 bp, 13 predicted proteins | sample LowCatLa1302831Y_FD_115313 | JGI IMG/M metagenome (GOLD analysis project Ga0136642, IMG submission 115313) | Freshwater microbial communities from Lower Cathedral Lake, Yosemite National Park, California, USA - 13028-31Y | ecosystem: Environmental > Aquatic > Freshwater > Lake ... | reverse complement strand
TTCAAAACGGTAGGTTGCTCGATTTTAATTCTTGGCATTTTCAAGAATTAAACTAAAAATTGTCTCTTCCAAAAAGCTAACAGAATTTTATAAATATTTTTCTAGAGAAAAGGGAGGGGTTGAAATTCGAGAAGCGCGGCTTCTCTTAGAACCGTAGGTTCCCTGCTAGTTTCTGATCTTTTTTCTGATAATAGGGATTAGTCGCTTCCCGTTTTTATATAGTTGAACGACTATTCCAAAGTATTTAATAAACGTTTTTAGCAAATTGTCATAATCGGACGACTGCATTTCGTTAATAATTTTATTTACTTTTTCTTGGTTTAAATTCAACTGCCGTCCAAAATCGTCTACCAATCCCATAAGATAAAATGCATTCCCCTGTGGTCCAGATAGTTCAATCTTCATCATAATAATAATGTATGCCGTTTTTGTAATATCTATTCGTAGATTCAATTTTTACACCTTTGAAAATTAGCTCCGTTTACCGTAGGTTATCTGAAAAATTGATTTGACAAGTTGAGTTTGTCAAATCAGCACACCGCAAACGGAAATGGCTTCTATTATTACCGGTCTTGACTATTACGCTTCCTTGGCTAACGGGATCCGCGAAGGAGAGAATGGACACGCAGAGTTGAAATGGTCGAATTCTATCGAAGAACGAATCGTTCAGTTCGATTTCCAGTGCGTTCGAACGGACTCGGTAGGAGTCGAGTCCTTGGCGTCAATTCTCGATGAATTATTGTTCGAGCTTTCGGAAACTCTATCTAACCCACGACTTGAGAGAAACCGCATTGAGCTTATAACCATTCTTTTCAAACTCATTGGGAACACTCGCGATCTCAACGGCGGAAAGGGAGAGTATACGCTTGCCTATATGATGATTTGGACTTGGCAAAAATACTTCCCGGATCTTGCGAGACGGGCGCTGGAACTCTTCGTTTTAGATCCGAGGACGTTGGGTTTGTCCGGTGATTCCCGTGAGCCTTACGGATCATGGAAGGACATCAAGTGCTTCTGTAAGTACGTCCTAGATCAGTGCGGTGACCACAACCACCATCTCATTCAATTCTGTATTGATTTAATCAACCAATGTCTTTATATGGACGATTTGGCTTATGGATTCGCGGATACTTTAACGCCTCTTACTCTCGCGGCGAAGTGGATTCCGCGCGAGGGGTCAAGTAAATTCGGGTTCTTATACGAGGCTCTGGCGATAGATTACTTTCCGCAATACACGTCGACTGCCAAGACCGAGGAGTCGAAGATGAAAGCGATCAAGAAATGCAAGGCGCAGTATCGCATACTCTGCTCGAAACTCAACCGACACCTAGATACTGTCCAGATAAAGCAATGTGGAGGCAAGTGGGCTGACATAGATCATTCCAAGACCACGTCTGTTACAATGGTGAAGCAACGTCGGGCGTTTCTCAATCTTCCTATCAAGAACCGTCCTAATGGCGTTCAACGTTCAGATAAAGCGGACAGAATCGTATGCGCAGATAATCTCCGAACATATATGGCGGATTTGAAGAAGACCGGCGAGGAGGTCAAGGGTAAGCACGTCGGACTCGACGCGTTTGCTTCTCAGGCTCTGAATCTCTCTGACTATCGTTATCATAGTGTCTCGCCCCAAGAAGAGGCGGAGATCTTGAACTCCCAGTGGCGTGATAACGGGAACCAGAAGAACGCGAATGGTCTTGGTCCCATGGTTGCTATCGTGGATACATCGGGATCTATGTCGGGAGATCCGATAAACGCGGCGATTGCTCTCGGTTGCCGCGTCGCAGAGAAATCTTGTTTGGGGCGTCGTGTCATGACGTTCTCCGCCGAGCCCGCGTGGATCAATCTCGATGGGTGCAATACGTTTACAGAGATGGTTTCGAAAATCATGAATATGAGCGGGACTGCAGGATTGAATACGGACTTCTATAAGGCTCTGGATTTGATTCTGACCGTTATCGAAGACTTACGAATTCCGCCCGCTGATGTCGAGAATATGATTCTGGCTGTGTTTTCGGATATGCAGATCGATGATAATCTAAGTTGCATGAACGGCGGTAAATACAATCCGACGGAGTTGCAAAAAGCGGCGGCGCGCAATTCCTGGTCAACCCTTTACGATGAGATCAAGAAGAAATACGCCGACGTAGGGATGCGTCTTTACGGGATACCGTTGACTCCGCCGCATATCCTGTTTTGGAATTTGAGAAAGACGGAGGGATTCCCGGCACTATCGACAGAGGCTGGCTGTTCGATGATGAGCGGCTATGATCCGACGGTTTTGAATGTGTTCTGCGAGAAGGGTATTTCGGCACTCAAGGAGATGACTCCGTTCAAGATGTTGCAAGAGAGACTTTCGAACGAGAGATATTATCCTATGGAGATGGTTTTGAGGCGGCATTTTGACTCGGTGTAAATAGACGTAATAAATCCAATAAAAAACAAGCTTGTATATATTGTTTTTTATTTTTGACCCTTATCCAAACTTCACCACGATCTTCACATCCTCTTTTTTGATACATTTACATGCGGAAATCGAGAGCTCCTCGCGCTTCTTACGGGTCTTACCGCCATCCAAATCCGACAAATTATCCGGCGAAGGTTTACGACGCGATGTGCTATTTCGCAAATTCATATCCGCTTCAATATTATCATAATGCGTCTCGATATAATCGATTATTTTATTTTCCAGCGCCCACTTGAAGAAATTCAGCTGACCAATCGTGGTTTCCATGCAATTCTCGTCGTCGTATGGTATGCTGATGCGTTCCCACCTGCAAAATGGGTCAAATCTGCGCTTCGCGTATGCTTTCAGTTTGAGTTTATAGTCATTATAGACCTTGAATCGGGATGATTCGTTCGGGCGAACCATCTCGTAAATCGTATAATATTTCTTGGCATAATTAGTGACAAACCAATCCACGATCCGGAGCGAGATCTTAGACTCGCCATTAATAATCGACATCATCTTCTTGAGATTCTCTCGATTCTCGTAAAAATCCATGAGGTTCTTCATGAGCAAATCATTTTGGGTATTCAGACTCGCCGAACTATAGGACGCGGACATTATTTTATTAATACGTGTATTGTAACCAAGGGTTTATATTATTTTTTTCGCGTAATTGTATATTACATAAATAAAAACTATCAAAGCTGTATCAGTATTGGTATACTAGTGATCCACGCCATCTACGCAGCCGTTTTAGAAACAATTTATGTGTGAGTATAATAGACAACCGACCATGAATATTATGAATTATATGATCGAATTATTTTTCCAAGAAGAGGCATTTAACACGTCTTTCATGATTATAACTAGTTTCATAATAAATATTCTTCAGACCAACGGTATATCCCTAATCACTGCGAATATTATTGACTTTTTAACGAAGGGAAATCAGGCTGGAACGACTACATATTATTATTATTTCGTCCTGATCAGCATATTATTCTTGGTATTTTATTATGTTTATAAGATTTTTCAAAACCGGTTATTAACGAAACTCAGACAATGGATTCGGTATCAGCTTATTAAAATGATGTTGGTCGTAAATAATCAAAAATTCAGCGAGACGAATTTCACCAAACTCAATTCGCCTATTAATCGGATATCGTCCATGTGTTTTATGGTTTTCAATGACGTGATTACGTTTTTATTACCAAATATGACATTTTTGGTAATCATCGCGGCGTATTTCACGTATAAAAGCTGGAAAATCGGCGGCGCGTTTATTCTTGGAAACTTAATATTATTGGGATATTTGTATGTGAACTGGGATACCATGACGGATCTCAATCGGCATTACGAAACCCATATCAGCGAAAACGAGGGCTCCCTCATCGAAATCCTGAATAACATCGATAAAATAATTACGCGGGGTCAAGTGGACGCCGAGGTTGCCGAATATCTTGGAAAAACAAACGAGGGTATTGACAAAGCGTTTGATTTTTATTCATCCACGAATAATCACGGAGTTATAATGAATGGAATTGTTTACCTCATCATATTTTTGTTAATTGGGTATCTAATTTCCGGGGTTTTTTCGAAACAGATTGATCTAAAAACGTTTATTACGTTTTTCACTATTTTGATATTATACAGGGATCGAATGTTTGGTGCTATACAACAGGTTCCTGATTTCATCGAATTCATGGGTCGATCTGATGCGGTGTTGAAACATTTCAAAGATACCGCGGATGATTATATTGGGATCACGGGTTCTAAGTGGGCGCCGATAAATCTAGGGTTCGATGCTATTAAGTTTGAAAACGTAAGATTCAAATACAAGTCTTCGGAGAATTACGTCATGGATAACGCGAGTTTTTCCTTGGAAACTGATGGCAAAATCATCGGCGTCACTGGTTTGTCGGGTCGCGGGAAATCGACATTTGCCAAGCTGCTTATCAAGCTATATAAACCAGAATCGGGGAAAATATATATTGACGGGGTCGATATTGAATCGGTGGATACGGATTATATTCGGCGGAACATTACGTATGTGAATCAGACGTCGAAATTATTCGATAAGAAAATCTTGGAAAATATATTCTATGGATGCGGGGATCTCGCTGTTTGTCAGGAACGATTACGTGCAATCTTGGAATACGATAAAATTCGCGAACTATTCAAAAACGTGGATTTGGAGAATACGCGAGCGGGGTCTTTGGGCGAAGGTTTGTCCGGAGGTCAGCGCCAGGTAGTGAATATTATTAGCGGTTTGGTGAATGATTCCAAGATTTTGATATTGGACGAGCCTACGAACGCTCTGGATGGCGATTTAAAGAAGACGGTCTTGGAAATAATACGGCGATTTAAAGATTATAAGAAATGTATTATTGTGATTACGCATGATAAAGATATGGATGCGATTTTTACGGATAAGATGAGTTTGTGAACAGGGCGGTTTCATTGAAATATTCTTTATGAATAGTTCAATTTGTTTTATAATTGTAGCTTCTCTCCAAGACTTTTATAATAAAAACCTTGATATCCTACATTTTTATCCAAGGCTTTTGTCAAAGTCTTGTCGCTCATTTTCATTGTTCTTATGCAATCATATTTGCATTTGAATTCTTGTGTCATACGATTTTGTGAGTCGAATTGACCCACGCCGTCTTTGTATAATACGGGTGTTTGTCCGCGTTTTTCTGAGAATGCCGATTTAAGTTCTTCTGAGCATTTTTCATAAAGCATATAATAATATCCATTCACTAGGGTGCACTTTTTAACAGGATTGTCTAGAGCAGATGACGATGAATATCCATTAGAAACTGCCGCCGTTTTTCTATCCAAATAAACCGTTATTATTTCGGTTTTATCCGCGTTTACTTTGGCGACATATCCAAGATCCTGGGTCTTGGTTTTCACCGTTTCTGTTATTCCGTGTATGATATTAGGATCCAATTCTCTGTCCACAAACGCCCATCTGAACCCATTATATACGACATTTTTTTCGACGGCTTTATTCAGGCTAGGTCGCTTCATTCTAGTATCCTCGCGCATACATTCGCTTACGGTTTCATATACTTTTACAAGTTGCATAGTTTCGGGATTTATCTTTTGTAACCTCGGACCGACCGTTGGAAGTGGTTGTTCGAATCCGGTAGTTGTTCTCGTTTGAGATGCGTTTATTTTTTCCATGATTTCCTTAAGTGAATTATCGAACGAATTCATTCGCTGTAATATTAATTTATTAGATTCTAGTAATCCTTGAATGATATTTCTATCTTCTGGATTAAATTGCATATTATTAGATAGAATCGTTTTAATGGATTCTATATCGCTTCGAATTGCGTCAACCTCAATGTCATTAAATTGGTTGATATGTTTTTTTATGATTTTCAAAATGGTTCCATATGATAATTTTTTACCAATCAAAAAGAGTTCTTTGTCTGATTCGTGACCCGGTAGATCTTTTACATTGCTTGGTGAAACATCCGGATGATTATGTAAGAACTGCTCGAAATCGTAGCTTTTTTTTACCATGAAACAATCCAATATGATTGATTCCTCATGCTTGTATCTATGTTCATTATATCGCGCTTCGATTCCACGTCTACTTTCTCCAATCTTTACGATATATTCACCGTTTTCATAGGATTTCACTCTGATAATATATACTAGAGCGCCGGCATTTCCGAATTCTCTTAATAAGAGATTATGTTTTTCCAACGATTTCTCTTTGGTGAGATTTTCGATTGTTTTCCTACTTTGTGTTTTTATTTGTTCTAATTGAAGTTTAAGTTCGGTTGATTCTTCATTTACTATTTCATGGAGCGTTTCTTCCAATTTAATATAATAATCATGGATCTGATCGGCTTTTTTAGTTTCAGCTTTCAAGCAAAATCGTTTGAATGCATTTATAGTAAGAACGAATGTTTCTTTATTATGACCGCCTCGTCCTTTTTTTTGCTCCGGAGATCTCCGGAGCAAATAATCTTTGTCGATTATAAAAAATTTTTCAAGTATTCTTTTTGCTGTGTCTTTTTGTCCGAATCCAATCCATTTCCATACATTATCTAAATCAATTACAAAATCTGTCTTAGAATTATAATTTAAATATGAATAAAAGCTTGCAACGAACAATTGTTGATCTTCCGTACTAAAATTGGTTTTTATTTTTGAGACCAATCTACCTTGATATGTGTTTGACAACCTTATTATCGGGTTGTTTTCGATCAATTCTACGATATTTAAACTTGTCATCTCCGACTTAGTTAAAAATCGCATTATTTCTTTATATTATTTTCTTTGCATTTGTTTTAATAAAGCAAAAACAAAGAAACAGCTGTAAAATCGATCTCGATGTGTCAATCAAGATGACTATGCATAATGCAGTCATTTCTTTGCTCCTGATGGATCAGGACCAAAGAAATATTAATATAAAAACACAAGTCTTATATTAATTTTGTAAGGAAAACCTTATTTTTATGAGTATTTTTATTTTTTGTTGGTCAGAAATATATATTATAAAATGTTGGTCAGATCCTCAATTTGAGTAAGCTACACCAGCCATACCACTCATCACGCGAAGAACGTTGTAGTTCACGGCGTAAACACGGACCTTGGCGGTCTGAACGCCGGCGACGGTGTTGGCGGAGAGCACGAGTTGGAGCACAGCGTTATCAATGCGAGAGAAATTGCAACTACCTGAGGGTTGATGTTCCTCAGGGCGGAGGGCGAATGAGTAGACGTTGATGCCAGTGTCGGGAGCACGGGTGTGGTGCTGGAAGGGCTGGACAACATCGAAGTAAGAGCCTTCGCGCTCAGAGAAGCGGTCCTGTCCGTTGAGCTGGAGCTTGGCAGTGACGACGGGGTTAAGACCCCAACAGTGCATGTCGAGGGCGGTCTCAGCGAGCACGAAGGTGCCGGCGTCGGACACGTAGGAGCCGTTGACGGGGGTGTTATCGAAGGCAGGGTACGTGCCGGCGCCCCACTGTTGATTGACTCCAACGCCGGGGGTATTGTCAACCGAACCGGGCATCTGGAAAAGACCACTGGTGGTGATGAATCCGTTAGATCCGGAGGTCTCCTGGGGTCCACCGAAAGCGTGAATGGCATTAGGGAGAGCATCAATGGCGTCGGTGTAGTTAAAGGGCTGAGCGCCAAGAGTACGGTAGAGGGTAGATGAGCCCTCGAGGGAGGCGCAGTAATCCACGTTCTGATCGGGCTGAACAACCCAGATGAGCTCCTTGCAGGGGTGGTTGAAGTTGAGCTTGATCTTGTTGGACGATGAACCGACCGACTCGTCACCCGTGAACTGGAGCTGTTCGATGAGGTACTCATGGGGGTTCTGAGCCATCTTGCGGCGCTCATCAGTGTCGAGAAAGATATAATCGACATAGAGGGAGGCGGCAACGAGGGATTGCTGGTAAGCAGTCGAGACAGACTGGACGCCGTTAGCACCATTGAGGGTCTTGACAGCCCAGAGGCACTCACCGATGGGGCGGAAATCGATGTTGATCTTCACCTCGTGGTACTGGAGAGCGATGAGGGGAAGAGCAAGACCGGGGTTGCGGCAGAACCAGAAAAGGAGGGGAATGTAGAGGGTGGTCTCAGGGAGGGCGCTGCGGGGAGCGCAAACCTGGGCAGGTCCTCCAGCGGCGGCGCAGGGACCAGTGATGCTGGCAAAAGTAGGATCGGTGATGTAGGTAAGCTGGGTGGTGTTTCCGATCATCTTGAAGTAGCCGCGCTGTTGCTCGGCGGACATGGTGACCTGATTCCAGATGTGCATCCAATCACCGTACTGGCGATCGATGCGCTGACCTCCGATCTCAACCTCAACCTGGGAGATGAGCTGCTCTCCAATGAAATCTAACCAACGAGCCCAAACGCTGTTGTTGGGGGTCGACATCTGCTGGTTGATCTCAGGGAGAGTAACCTGGAGGTATGTGCGGTAGCAAAGATCACCGTTACGGGAGATAGTGCAAGTTACGCGGCGACCGAAATCAGCCTGACCAGAGAAGGTCTGCTCAATGGACTCCATCGCGAAGTTTGTGTGGCGGCGGTATGAAACCTTCCAGAAAGTGATCTCGGGCGTGCCCGTAAGGAAAACGTCTTGTGCGCCGTAGGCGACTAGCTGCATAAGGGCTCCACCCATGCTATCGAGTTATAATATCAAGCAAGAAAAAAATTTCGGAAAAAATTCCTAAATGAATTTTAAGTCAGAAAATAGGCAGTTTTACAAAAAATATGATTGCATTTATGTAAAACCATACATCAAGTGAAAAATAAAGAATTGTTATTTAAAACTCTAGTTTATCGAGCCACATAAAAATGCATACATTTATATTATGCCTAAATAACCCCAATTTCTCAGAAATTGTCATAATAGAGTTGGACGATCTCTACCATCTTCGAAGAAGGGTTATTTAGCCAATATTCTATTTGTAATTTCAGAGAATTCAAACGCGATTCCCATAAGTATTTATTCGCCGAAGAAACCTTTAATATCCCCGTTTTACTAAGACTCCAACATGATTTTATAAGCGATCCATTTTTATCAATGTATTTGTCTGGATTAAACCTTATAAAAACAATATTTCTATGACCAACGTCTTTTGAAATTTCCATTAAACGTTTGTTTTCACAAGAACAATCGTATTCAGAATGTTGATTCTCGTCCACTTCCACTATAATAACGTGTGTTCCCATATCACATAGTAAGTCTGGACGTCGACGTGAACAACCGTCTTGAACCCTTCGATCCGAGATCCATGTGAAATTGCTAAAATTCTCAATAACAAAATCAACAACCGATTTTTCTTTGGTTTTATGGTTTTTCGAAATAGGAGTATCTGGAAATAAATTCACAAGACAAAACAAACAATATCCATTACGATAATGGCTTGAATTGCACCATTCAGATTTACATCTCCGCGTTCCGACATCTACCATTCCATCCAATTTATGAGATACACAAAACCTTCCAGATTTCGATCCTTCTACACTAAATAAAGGGCGTTTGTCACATCCTTCGTGTTCGCACATTTTATGTTTCATGTCCACCATTCCTTCAGATTTATGTTCTAAACAATAAGCCGGAATTCCGCCGGCAATATTGTAAGTAGCTTGTTTTTCACAATTTTCATAAACACATGAATAATGCTTTACATCAACCATTCCGTTCATTTTATGTTTCGCGCAAAATCGAATAGTTGTTTCATTTGGAAATCGAAACGCTGGAGCGGAATCGCAACCCTCGCGCTCACATTTTTTATGCTTTACATCCACCATTCCTTCCAATTTATGAATCGAACAATATAACCCCTTTTTATTACCAGGCATATTGAATTGCGAAACAAATTCGCATCCCTCGTGTGCGCATTTTTTAGATACAACGTTTGCCATACCATCTATTTTATGATTACTGCAAAACTTTCCGGAATTAGACCCTACATCGTTATAAATAGGAAAATTATAACATCCAGTATGTCTACAACGTTTAACAACCATATTCACCATCCCTTCGTGTCGATGATCAATACAAAATTTCCGACCCGCCTCACCTGGAAAGTTGAACCCGGCGCGTTTAAAACAGTCTAAATGTTCGCATAATTTATCTTTGACGTTGACCATCCCCTCCGTTTTATGTCTCGAACAAAACCTACCAAATTTTTCGCCCACGACATTAAAGCAACATTGCTTTTCGCAACCTTCGGATTCGCATTTTCCCATAAATAATAAAGAGAAACTATTTTAAGTTCTTTATCGAGAACTTATTGTATCAATTTTCGCAGATTCCGCGGCGGCAGTAAGCCGCTCCTTCCGCTTCAAATAAGCTAGGCGATTCATCTCGCGCAAGCGCTCGGGATCTTCTTCTGCTATTTTCTTACGTCGGAGTTTCGATTTTTCATTTACGACCTCTTTGTTTTTCTCATAATAACTCGTTCTGAAATCAATATATCTTTGAAGCTGCTTTTTCACGGCTTCGAGTTCGGCTTTAAGTGCCACGTTCTCGACTCTGAGTTCGTCGATTTCATTAGCATTCTCCATGTCAGATAATATAATGACCAACGATATTTTTATGTGTTTTTCATAAACAAATAAAATAACCCCCTTACCCTCTATCCAACAAACAAGAATCCCCAGAATTGGTCCGTATGAAACTCTCTAAATAGTTTTCTTGGAAAACCTCGCGCTTCCCCTCGTGTTTTTTGGTAAAAATATAAGAGTCCGTCGATTTTTTTATAGACCAACCACCTTCTAAAGCGTTCATTAGAAATACCATTTTCTGAATTTTGGATCTTTCTATATGAACCATAGGGCTATCGTGATTCACGATTATAGAAGTCGACATTATATATAATAAAACAATATCGATTATTTACGATTTCGACGCGTTTTCCTACCACCAAGGCTCAACGTTGTATGTTCTTCCAAATACCTCTGTGTATATTTTCTCCTTTGAGGGTTAGCGATTTGCTTTACTAAAGATTTATATGTTTGCGTCTGTCTTATTCCAAAAGATTTTGCTATCTTGCTTAATTCAGAATGGGTTTTAGACAACAATTCTTGTTCTGTATATACCCGTTGAGCTGCACTAGAACTTGTAGAAGTAGTTTCAGCCGTTGTAGCGGGACTTAGTGATTCGCTCCTAGATTTCGATCGCGATCTTGATAAAGACAAAAGTTCAGCCTTAATAGGGCTCTCTATTTGTTCGATAAATACGTCTCTAGAATCCTCTTCGGTTTTAATAAATTCGGACGCAAGTTCAGCTTGACTTTCGCTTTCTATGGATGAAGTAAATATCTCCTTGGATTTAAACATGCCCTCTAATGCATCTACCGCACTGACCTCTAATATGTCAACATTATCTTCAATAATTTTGTCGTCTTCTATATCGAGAACCACTTTGGCGTCTTTGTAAAAAGTATAGTATTGCACTCTTCCGTGAATAATATTTTCATCTGCCAAATAATTTTCATTGACCGTAGGCAATTCAGCATTAACAGTAGCGTATAAGCTCTCCGAAGTCAAAATATTTTCAAACTCCGTTTTTGCCGCTGTATTGAAAAATTCACATACTCGCATTACAACGCATAATACTTTTGTATGGTTTTTTGATAATTTCAATGCTAATATATTTTCTTTTAATAACGATTTGATTTTAATATGAACTGCCGAAAGACCCAAATAAAGGGGGTCCGCTCTATCCAAATATGATAATAGAAGTGAGGAAAACCTGCTTGATATTTCGGATAACAAAACGGCACGCATTCCATAATTTGCGAATTTTGCGGAATCTTTATGACTTATTTGACGTGCGCCGCTGTCGGAATGAACTAATATCTCTCCATTAAAATGCGAAGGATATGCGAAAATACAAAATAAATCTCTATACAATGATCTATACGTTATCGGCGAAGAAGACGACGCCGTTCTTAAAATAGACCCGTCTACAAATGATTCAATCATTAATTTCGCGATTTTATTTGAATCTACCGACAATTTTGAATCCAATAACCATGATCGTTGGTCCGTTGGTGAAATCAGTCCTCTTAGCAAGGCGTTTTTTTCGTCCTTATTAATTCCACGAATGCCCCATTTCGGTCCATCAAACACGCCGGCTATTTTTGAGGTTAAATCGGAATATATTTGCGCTTTTTCAACGGATTCCATAGGAGGTGGGCGGTTTAATTCCTCTCCTCTAGCGGCAGCCTGCGCGGCTGCTATTTTACTACCATCCGCTGCCGTAATCAAATTTGCCAATAATCCCATATAAAACGCGCCTTTTCTTGCCATTTTGTTTCCCATTTGTCTATGTAATCTGTCACAAATAGGTTTAATATTTCTATGAAAAATGACGTCCGATCTTTCTTTTATAAATTTATTAACATCGTTTTTATAATTCGCCTTCAATATCTTGCTTATAGCATTACAATATGCACGTGTTTCTGATCCTTTTCCGTCCTTTTTAGACATTTTAGCTTCAAATATTCCTTTCAATATTACCGATGATGAAGTGAAATCTAATTTGAATTCCTCCCTTTTTGGATCAAATGTCAAAAATGATATATTCGATTTTATTTGATTGCAACATCTATGTGCCCACTTATATTCTAACATGAAAGTATCATACAGTTCTTTTTCTCTTAGCGAAAGAGTTTCTTTTCGCTTTGTCATTATAGTTTTGTATTCAGATCTATACAAATTCAAAAAGAGTGCGCCTTGGAATACTGGCAAAATATGCTCGCATTCGGGGGTCTTTTTTGCACCCGTGTCTTCATTTAATTTGAGTCCGCATATATAACATTCATCCGACAAGTTTTTTTCTCCAATTGTATTGTTACATTGCTGTATTGCATCCGCGCGCTCCCACCAATCACGAGCATTTGTGTAAATTTCGCTGTCGAATGACGCCTTGGTATCTAATCGATATAGCCAATTAAAGGCTTTTCCTGCTTTTAATCCACACAAGGCGTCCAATCCCCCGAGTCGATATTTTTCATTCAGTTCTTCGCTTTTCTGAATTTCACTTTCTCTTTGAATTTCTTGTGCAATTACTTTATCAAAATCTTTGACACCTTCGCGTCTTGCTACAAATTCATCGCCCTCTACAGCCGCTGCCGCAGTTTTTTTTGTTTTTTTAGGAGCAGGTGCTGGTGCGGCTGCGGTAGGAGCTGCAGTTGATCGTTTGGGACCCATCTCGGTTACTTGTTATTTATAAAATATGTGTACAAAATAATTGTTCTTGGTAAAATATATTAAACATTGGGTAACGGAAGAATATATAAATGAATTCTCAAAAAAAAATTACTCCTAAACAGAATGCTACTATTGACGAAAAGCACACTGAGATGCTGAATAAATTCTACGAAAATGAAATGATAACAATTCCTATGCTAAGCAGTGAAGTGGAATCGTTAGGTTCTCGACTAAACGCGCTTTTAGATAATCAAATCGAGCAAAAAATGGAAATCAAAGACAAGATTCGAAGTAACAAATCCAAGATTCGCGAATTATCCAATCAAAAAAAGCAGTATTTATTGGATAATTCGAAGTTTATATTCGGATATTTCGAAGAGAAAAAGGATATCTCAACGGGCGGTGGGAAACAAAACGTCGATGTTCTTCACTCTTTTTTCAGGGTGCGTGCCAAGAATAGTGACCGACAAGATCCTGATAAATACATCCAGTCGAAAAACATGTATCAGAAATATTGGAAAAATGTAAATAACGATTTTTTGAATCCACAAGATTATGTAGTACCATCGGATATTTGTCAGAGTTGTCATAGGGGTGAGTTAGTTCCTCAAGACGAAGACGGCGTTTTAATATGTAATAACCAGCAATGTGGGAAATTCATTCCCTATATCGTCGATAGTTCCAAGCCAAATAACAAAGAGCCTCCGAATGAAGTGTCTTATACAGCGTATATCCGTTTGAACCATTTTAAGGAAATCCTATCACAATTTCAAGCCAAAGAAACCACGCAAATTCCGGACGAAGTTATCGAGGCAATTCGCTCACGTATAAAGAAAGAACGCATCGAAGATATGACTCTCATTAATTACGATAAAATGCGTGAGATTTTGCGAAAACTAGGGTTCAATAAATATTTCGAGCATATTCAATATATCAATTCGATGTTTGGAATTAAACCTCCGATTATGAACGAAGAACTCCATGAGACCTTATGTGTCCTCTTTATCGAGATTCAAACGCCGTGGGCGATCCATTGCCCGGCGAATCGCACGAACTTCTTTAATTATACATATACATTACATCAATTATGCGTGCTCTTGGACCAAACACAGTATTTGCCTTATATTCCGATGATGAAGGATCGCGAAAAACAGCTGGAGCAGGATATGATTTGGAAGAAGGTATGCGGGGAATTAGACTGGGAATTTTTTCCTACCGTATAGTAAGCGACATGTTTGAACTTATTGAGGAAATAAACAGCGTCTTGGTATTCTATACATGTCCTACAAAATCAAACAATAAGGATGGTTTTGTAACTATTATGGACGAGACTTTATCGAGTCATGGACCAGATGTCATGTGGAAATGGGTTATTGACGCCGATGGATTTGGTATAGCACAAGCTAGAGAAATTCCGTTAACAATACTTATAATAGATTTGATCATGACCAAATACGCCAACGGATTGACCCAAGTGGAAATCGCAAATCCGACGTGGCAAGTTCGCGGTATGCTTCTTATCATAAAATCGTTCTTGGACGAAACCGTTATTGGAAAAATACGGATTCGCGAGGAACCGGTGGATTATGAGAACCGGTTTTACACCGATGAAGATTTAAAATGGGACAAACCTCCGTAGGAGGTTTGCCTTTTAATTCATTTATCGGTAACGTTGCCCTTAAATCTCTATTGAGACGCCCGAGGGCGTCCCATTATAAATC
>Ga0136642_1000814_pt1 | contig 14877 bp, 13 predicted proteins | sample LowCatLa1302831Y_FD_115313 | JGI IMG/M metagenome (GOLD analysis project Ga0136642, IMG submission 115313) | Freshwater microbial communities from Lower Cathedral Lake, Yosemite National Park, California, USA - 13028-31Y | ecosystem: Environmental > Aquatic > Freshwater > Lake ... | reverse complement strand
TCCTGAACGTACAAGTCCCCACATGGTGGGAAGACGTTCGAACATATCGATGGCAAAGGTAATCTCATCGGTCTGCGCATTCTGAAGCGCCTGGGCAGTGAAATAACCTGCTGGACCTGCTCCCACTATCGCGATCTTGTACTCGGTCACTAAACCCTCATTCGTTACGATGAAAAGCAAGTCATTAAATAAAACTGGCGGAGACGAAGAGATTTGAACTCTTGAAGGGTTTTACCCCTTACCTCGTTAGCAGTGAGGCGCACTCGACCGGGCTATGCGACGTCTCCTCGTGCATTCTAAGTTTACAGGTTCAAACAGCCTTTTACCTAGTCAGATTTCTCCTTGTACGCCCACAGAAGCCTCATATAAGTGCTCTTGCACAAAGTTCTTAAGGTACAAGTGAAACTTTGATTGACTCTACTCCCGATGCTACGAGGTCTAAGCCTTTTTGAAAGTCAACTAGAGGAAATTGATGTGTACAAATTTCTTCCATCGGTAATTTTCCTTGCTCGATCATCTTAATGGCTGCTGGCCAACAATCAGGGCCAAGATGAGCTCCAAGTACGTCGAGCTCCTTATCATCAGAAATAATCGACCAATCAACAGTCACGTCTTCTTTAAATACTGAGTAACAAACAAAAGTACCCAATTTGCGAAGCAATTTGAATCCTTGTGGGACCGCACTCGGGTGGCCAGTACCCTCTAAGTAAACATCTGCACCGTATCCATCGGTTAAACTTTGAATCACTTTAACTGGGTCCTCTTTGCCAATGTTGATGGTGATATCCGCCCCACACTTTTTAGCGACGGCAAGCTTGCGGTCATCTAAATCGAGTACGACTAGTACACGAGGGTTCTTAGCTCGAGCTCCTGCAACCATTCCGAGGCCAATGGGGCCAGCTCCTGCAACAACAACTACATCATCAAATCTAATATTTGCGCGTTCTACAGCATGTAGAGCACATGAGAGTGGTTCGGCGTAAGCCGCATGCCAAGGCTTTACATCTTTTGAGACCTTGTGAACACGAGCCTCAATAGGAAAAATCATATACGAGGCCATGCCGCCAGGAGTTGCTCGCTTAAAACCGAACATCAGGTGGGGCGCACACATATGGTAATCGCCACGCTTGCAGTATCGACAGTTTCCACATGGAACAATTTGCTCTGCAACAACGTGGTCACCAAGTGCAACGTTCCAATGCTTCGCAGCAACTTCATCAAGCTCAACAATTTCCCCAACAAACTCATGCCCTGGGACTACTTCAGTCTCTGCCCAAGCAGGGCGATTAGCATCTCCCCAAAATTTTGCTGCCCCGTGATAACACTTCAAATCACTGGCACAAATACCAACTGCTTTAACTTTGACAAGAAGTTCTCCACGGCCACGCTTGGGAATATCAATTTCTTCAAGCTTGTAATCCATCGGTCCGTGGCAAATAACTGCCTTCATTTTTTCAGTCATTTATTGCTCCTTTGTTTAGCATCACTTATTTATAAGACTCCTGCAACAGGCTTCTCTATCCAGAATTCGTTAAGAACGGTTAGTACGGCTTCAGGATCATGTGCCATGCGTCCAAGGAATAAACCATTTACATTTTCTTTGACTTGTGCATACAACCCGGGGCCCGCACTTCCCCCGTAAATAACCCAAGTTTTTGTAAATCCAAGCTGATGCAATTCTGACTGGATTGCGCCACACAGATGATTTATGTGAACTGCTGTCGCAGGAATCTGAGCACCTATTGCCCAAGAAGGCTCGTAAGCAATGACTGTTGGAGAATCTTTGTATTCACTAGAAAAAAGCAATGCAGACTGAATTTGGCTAATAGTTTCTAATTCGGCAGATTCATCATCTACAAATAATTCTTCCCCTACACATATGACTGGTACCATGTTATTTCGGAATGCAGCTAGAGTCTTTTTGCCAATTTGATCATCATTTTCTTCAAAGTATGTTCGGCGTTCATGATGCCCGATTGACACATAGTCGCAACCAAGTTGCCGAAGCACCACAGGGCTTACTTCTCCAGTATATGCACCAGAATCCTCATAAAAAAGATTTTGAGCCCCAACCTGAATTTCGGTACCATTGAAAACCTGAAGAACGTCGACAATTAGTGGAAAACTTGGAAGTATAAAAATGCGTACTTCTTTAGATCTAATAGCTTCATGATCTTGAATTTTTGATTTTACTTCTTCGGCCCATTTAATCGTTGCAACTCGGTCCATATACATTTTAAGGCTAATACCAATCAACTTTACATCTTTGTTATTTGTCATGACTTCAATGACTTTCCTCGTAGGAATCGATTAGTGCTACTTTCTCTGCTGATGGTGATGAAGAGTCAAATTGATATGTAAGCCACTCTTGCGCAAGTCTGCGTGCCAATTCGATGCCAACAACACGTTGCCCCATACACAGAACTTGAGCATTATTACTCAAAACTGCCCTCTCAACTGAAAAACTGTCGTGCGCTGTTACGGCTCGGATCCCTTTTACTTTATTTGCCGCGATAGCAACGCCAAGCCCCGTGCCACAAATCAGGAGAGCACGATCAAACTTTCCGGCTGCTACTTTCTCTGCTGCTTCAGTAGCAATTGATGGATAGGCGGTGTGGCTATTTGCATCTACACCAACATCTTCAATGAGGCCAACCAGTGGATTACTTAAGAAATCCGCCTTAATTATTTCCTTGTACTGAAATCCTGCATCATCAGCGCCGATAACTATATTAATTTTCTTCAACATTATTTGTCCACATCTTTCATGAGAGGTTCAAGCGCTCTCACAATGTAGGAAAATGAAACTGCTCCTGGGTCAGGGTGTCCAATACTTTTCTCTGCATGAGGGCGCGCACGCCCAATCTTAGGAAGCAAAGAGGCAGTTTCTGCTGCTGAGTCAATTGATTTCGCTGCGGCAATTCTCCATGCTAGGTCAAAGGATTTTCCTGTTAAAACCTCTTCTTCCAAAGTACTAGCAAATGGAACGAGCGCATCAACCAATGTTTTATCTCCCAACTGAGCCTTACCGAAAGACATAACTTCAGCTTTTGCTTTTTTAATGCTTTGCACAATTACAGCGCTCAATGGCTTATGAGTATCACCAAGTTCTTGCCCAATTTCGCGAAGAATAATTCCCCAAATTGCACCCGAGGTGCCACCTGCTCGGTCTGCCCACGCGTCTCCTGCGGCTTCAAGAGTGGTCCCTATGCCAGCACCTTTAGCCACCACATGCCTCGCAGCCTTTAAGGCTGCATCTGAACCACGCTTCATTCCAATTCCGTGATCACCATCACCAGCATATGTATCTAAGTCGCCAAAATAGACCTCATTTGCAGAAATGGTCGCATCCATATTAGAAATAATTTGCTCAGCGAGCATCGCACATTTGATCGACTCTTCAGAGGCAATAGGTATCTCAGTCTCTACCTGCTCTGTAGCCACCACCTCATTGGTTGGCCCTTCTTGGTGGATTGATCCCTTCTTATAAGCAGGCGTGTACGTTGGTTCTTTCCATAATTTCTCAAGTTCTTCATCGAGCCATGTAATAGTCAACGATGCTCCTGCCATTTCAAAACTAGTAACAAGCTCGCCAACTTCCGGTTCAATAATGACAAAACTCTTTTCCTTTAAAATCCGGGCTACAGAACCATAAACAACAAAAAGTTCTTCATATTTAACCCCGCCAAGCCCGTTGATAAGAACAACTACTCGCCCTCCTGCATTTAAACATCCTTCAGGTACTTCATTAAGCAAGCGGTCAACGAGATCTATTGCCAATTCGTTTGCGGTGGGAATCATTACCTCTGAAAGTCCTGGTTCTCCATGAATTCCAAGGCCAAGCGCCATAACTCCTTCTGGCACCGTGAAGAGTGGGCGCTCAGCGCCAGGGAGAGTGCAGCCAGAAAACGCCACTCCTATTGTTCGCGTACGATCGTTGGCCAAATTTGCAACTCGTACTACTTCATCAAGTGTGTAGCCTGCGTCCGATGCCGCCCCAGCAATTTTAAAAACTACCAGATCTCCTGCAATGCCCCGTCTCTTATGCATTTCCGACTTTGGGGCACTCATAATGTCATCCGTGACAACAACTGTTTTACAAGGTATTCCTTCTGCGTTTAAGCGCTCTTGCGCTTGATTAAAATTCATAACATCACCCGCATAATTTCCATAGGAAAGAAATATGCCTGACTCGCCTGAAGCAGATTTACAGACGTTATATATCTGTTGAGCAGATGGAGACGCAAAAACGTTTCCCATTGCCGCTCCATGGGCTAAGCCTGGGCCTACTATTCCTGCAAATGCTGGGTAGTGACCTGATCCTCCTCCCACGACGACCGCAACACGATCTTGTGGGGTTGGTTGTGCCCGAACCACGCCCCCGTGCACTGAGCGCACTAAGTTTGAATTCGCGGCTACGAAACCCTCTTTCATTTCGTCCACAAACTCAGTTGAGTCATTATATAAATAAGACAATTTTCTTACTCGATTCCTATTATTTAAATAATTGAGGGCGCCAGCGCCTTCACCGAGAGTCGGTAACTCTGTGACACCCTCAATTAGTTTCTAACTTGTAGCCGTTTAACTACTTACTTACCAAGTGCCCAAGATGTGTACTTATCAGCGTTTGCCTTTGTGATAAGTGTGCAGTCAACAGTTTGCTTCTCAGCAGAAGCACCTGTCTTCTTGGTCTTGATGTAGCTATTTGCTTGATCTACAGCCATCTTAGAAAGAACCGTGATTGGTTGCAGAACTGTATAAGCAAGAGTTCCATCCTTTACTGCAGAAACTGCATCTGGTGACCCATCAAATCCACCGACGAGTACTCCAGTCTTACCAGCAGCCTTAAGGGCTGCGATCGCGCCGAGAGCCATTTCATCGTTTCCGTTGATGATTCCCTTTACATTTGGATTGGCTTGTAGCATTGTCTGAGCTTTTGCAAAGCCCTGTTGACGATCCCACATTGCAACTTCCTTTTGCTTATTTACCATTCCTGGATACTGAGACATAACAGTCTTGTATCCTGATGAACGTACTTCAGCGTTGTTATCTGTTGGGTTTCCGTAAAGTTCTAGGTAGTCACCCTTTTGACCCATGATTCGTGCAAACTCAGCGCCACCAATAGCGGCACCCTGAGCGTTGTTTGAAACAATCTGAGACTTAGCAATACCAGTCTTGTTGATTTCAGCATTCACTAGAAATACTGGAATACCAGCCTTAGTTGCCTTTGTAATTGGTCCTACTGATGCGTCTGCACCAGCGTTATCCAAAATAATAGCAACTGAGTGGTTTGCGATCGCAGCGTCAATAAGTTGGCTCTGCTTGTTTACATCTTGCTCGTGAGCAGCTGACTTTGTTGTGTAACCCAAAGCCTTAGCTTCTGCTTCAGCTGCCTTGACTTCAGCCTGCCAGAAAGGATTCTTCAATGTAACGGTAATGATAGAAATCAAACCGCCCTTTTTAGCAGCAGCATGTCCAGCTGTTGCGCCAAGTGTTGTCATGCCAATAACTGCAAGAAGTGCTCCTGCAATACCTGCTCTTTTGATGTTCTTGTTCATGTACTGCCTTTCTCCTGCTACTAATGTCAGAGGTCTCTGACATTTATTCTGACACTCTGTGAAGGCGCCAGAAACTCATCTTTTACTTCTCTGCAGCTGCCTTTGCTTGCTTCTGCTTCTTTTTTGCTCCTTGTTGGGCTTCATCAAGTGCAACTGCAAGAATAATTACCGAACCTTGAATTACCATTTGCCAAAAGGATGAAACTCCAACGATAACTAGTCCGTCTCCAAGGAAGCCGATTACAAATGCTCCGAGTAAGGTTCCGCGAATATGACCGCGACCTCCAGAGAGTGCTGCGCCACCGATAACTACGGCGGCAATTGCATTCAACTCATAGGACTGTCCCGTTTGTGGCGCTCCTGCTGTCAACTCCGAAGCAATAATCAAGCCTGTAGCTGCTGCACAGATTCCAGAGAGCGTATAGACCCAAATCTTTACCCTCTTGATAGGGACTCCTGAAAGTTCTGCCGCACGCTCATTTCCACCAAGTGCGTATAACCATCTTCCAAATACAGTCTTTCTTAGCAAGATTGCAGTCGTGAGTGCAACAACCACCATAACCCAGACCCCGGTCGGTAAACCAAGAAACTTGCCAAGTCCAAGAATACTGAAGCCAGTGTTACCTAGCTCGGGCTTCCCCGTCATATCATTAAAAGTTTCACCCTTTGCAAGCAAAAGCGCAGAACCACGGACAACATAAAGTGTTCCTAAGGTTGTAATAAACGGAGCTACTTTAAATCTCGTAATGAGAACGCCGTTCAGTAATCCAACCAAACCACCTGATGCTAGGCAAAGTACAACGATTACCCATACGGATGGATACAGGACAGTTTGCGATCCGGGAATTTGAATTCCCTGCATCAACATAAACCCTGCAAGTACGCCACTCAGGCCCACGGTTGATCCGACTGAAAGATCAATTCCTGCAGTCAAAATGACCAAAAGCATTCCGATTGCAAGCAGTGCGTTTAATCCAACATGGCGGGTCATAACAACCACATTGCTAATGCTTAAATAGTTGGGAGACAAAGAAGAAAAAACAATCACGATCACGGCAAGTGCAACGAAGGCTCTACCCTCTGTTAGTAATTTTCCCAATGTGAAACCTTGGAAGAGATTTCTCCTTGACTTTACTGCTTGATTACTCATGCACGCACTCCAATTTGTTTTTTACTTGACTTGTCATCTGCCGCCGACATGACATCAGATTGAGTTACCTTCTTTGGGTCCATTTCGGCAGTGATCTGCCCTTTCGAAAGAACAACTATTCGATTTGCAGATGCCATTGCTTCACTGATTTCAGAGGTCGCGAAGAGAACCGCTAGCCCTGACCTAGCTTGCTCTGAAAGTAATTGGAAAATTTCAGCTTTTGCTCCCACATCAATACCACGAGTTGGCTCATCCAAGATTATTGCCTTGGGTGATGTCAGAAGAACTTTCCCGATAACTACCTTCTGCTGATTTCCGCCGCTAAGAGAAGTAATTAACGATTTATGACTTGAAGTTTTGACACGTACATCCTTAATTTTCCGTTCGATACTTTCGACTTCAGGGCCACTGCGCATTAGGAATTTCTTTACAAAATCTCCAACACTTGAAAGCGCAATGTTATGTCCAACGCTCATCAGTTGGACGAGGCCATCTCGCTGGCGATCTTCTGGAACCAGCGCAATGCCTTCACGGATACGACTGCCAATAGAAAGACTTGAAATATCAACCCCGTTCAGTAAAATTTCTCCGGAAACTTGGTGAATTCGTCCGGCAATTGTTTCTAAGAGCTCTGTTCGCCCCGCCCCCATTTGCCCATAAAGACAGACAACTTCACCCGCATGAACTTTTAGACTGAAATCATCCACAGCTAAACGTGCTGGATTTGATGGATCCGCAATTGACAAATTCTTCAATTCCAAGACTACTTCATCAGTTTTTTGCTCTACTGCGGTTGACGCAACACTATCGCGTCCGATCATTAAGCGAACAATTGCTCGAATATCTACATTCTTTGCTTCATCCGCTGCAATCATATTTGAATCTCGGAGGACATAAATATAGTCAGCAACATGAAGCGCTTCTTCAAGGTGATGGGAAATATAGACAATTGATACTCCATGGGACTTTAAATCTTCAATCACTGTAAATAAAATTTCAATTTCGACATTGCTAAGAGCAGAGGTTGGCTCATCCATGATAAGTATGCGGGCATTTGAGGCAAGCGCACGGGCAATTTCAACAATTTGCTGTTGACCTAGTCTGAGATCGCCAACAATCTCATCTGGCTGGATATCATGTTGCAGGCGTTTCATAATCTCGCGAACTTTTTCATTCTCCGCAGCAAAATTGACTTTGCCTCCGTAAGACCGAATCTCACTCCCGAGGAACATGTTGTCGCGCACTGTGAGATTGGGTGCAAGACTCAGTTCTTGGTGAATAATAGAAATTCCATGCGAACGGGCGCTTGTCGAACTATCAAAAGCTATATCAGAGCCATCAAGTTCAAGTGAGCCTGCTGTTGGCTTTTCGATTCCTGCTAGAATCTTCATTAGCGTGGATTTTCCAGCACCATTTTCCCCGAACAATGTGGTGACTTTGCCTCGTACAAGTTCAAAATCAACATCGTTTAACGCAATAGTAAACCCGTATTCCTTACGGATTTTCTTAGCCCTTAAAACTATGGCGTTTTTTGTCATTATTTACCTACAACTATTTCGGTGGGGATGATGACGTAGTTTGTTAGATTTGTGATCGACATTGCCCCAAAAATAGAGATTGTCTTGCCAACAAGATCTCCATGTTTATATGGCTTTAGAACTAGTTCGCGAACTTTGTCGTTGAGTTTGGTTGCTGCATCTTGATATGCAAGTTGGTTAACGAAATCCTCAAACTTAACAGTGCCAGTCACGTCACGTAGCGAGGTTCCATTTAATGCAGGGCCCATTTGGATATAAATTGTTGCGGCAGCCGAAAGCCCCGAAACTTTAACTGGCAAGAAATCATTAACCATGGTTTGGCCGACTCCACTGAACTTAATAGGGGCCGCATAAGCATTGCCAGGACCATCGGTGTGGCCATATTTAGGACCAGCTTGTTTCATGTCAGTCTGAATTGCCTTATCTAGTTCAACAATGTCAACCGCGTGAGCTTTAATGTACGCAAGATCTTCTGGCCACTTTTTGTCTGCGAAGCTTGTGGAAATCTTCGGATTAGCTTGAAGTGAAGTAGTCCCTGTGCGAAAAGTTGTATTTGCATCTTTAAGACTTACGACTTTTGTGGATAGGGCCATACCAATTACCAAAATAACTAGAATTGCCGTGAGCGCAATGCGTAACTTAGTTACTCTTACTTTTAATGACATCAAAATAGGCTCCTTAAAGGGTCTTATTTAAAGTGAAAGTAGGGTTCCTGATTTTTCAGCGCTTGGACGGATTTGTAACTTACGCCCACTTCCCTTGCGAAACATATCCATGGCATCCGCATAGTCATCAAGAGAGTAGAAGTGAGAAATCATTGGTTCTGGATTAATCGCCCCCGCCTCAAATAGATCCACAGCGCGTCCGAAGCAGGAGACAGTTGCCATTGTTCCAACAACACTTACTTCATCACGGTAGATGCGAAATGGGGAATACCTAGCACGGGCTTCTACTGGTGCAACTCCGAAGTGCTGAAAAGTTCCACCTGGCTTGGTACGTGGAAGGCCATCCTCAATTGCGGCAACTACACCCGTACAGTCAATAACTACTTCCCAAAGCTTTCGGTCAGCTTCATTTGCATTCGTAAACCTATGCTCAACACCTACTTCCTTGGCAGCTTGCAAACGCTTCTCATTAGTATCAACAATCGAGATACTCACTGCGCCAGCACGTCGCGCAAGTTGTGCCATCAACAGACCCATGGTGCCAGCTCCATAAATTAAATAATGCGATCCCATTTCGCGTGGAAGCACATCAAAGCCACGGACAGCACATGCAAGCGGCTCGATAAGAGCAGCATGATTCAAATTTGTGCCCTGTTGAAGCTTATGACAATTGCGAGCTGGTGCACGCAGAAATTCCGCTGATGCTCCATCATTTGCAACAACACCCATCCCTTGCCAATTACGACAAAGATTGCTTCGACCCGTTAAGCAATATTCGCATTCTTCACAAGTAAGCGTTGGATTTACTGCAACAAGATCTCCGACTCTAAGATTCGTTACTGCCGAACCGACAGCAACAATCTCGCCGGAGATCTCATGCCCAGGCACAATTGGAAATATGCCCCCTTCGAATTCACCGTCGTAAACATGGATATCGGTACCGCACATACCGACCGCAGCGACCTTGAGCACTACATCTTTTTCTCCTGGCGTTGGGTCGGGCAGGTTTGTGACGGCTAGCTTCCCTTTACCTTCGAATACAACAGCTCTCACGCTTCATCTCCCTTGGCTTACAATAAATGTTAACGCTTTTGTGAAAATCACATTTTTTTTGTGTAAAAATCACATTATGCAAGTTAATTGCCTAGACTTATCCCTGTCAATAGGGAGTGCGCGTAAAAGGGTATTATTTTTATAACATTTGTATAACGTCTTTGGGGAAAATTAACAAAATATCAGTCTGGCACGACTTCAAACTTGACGCCTGCTCGGGTGAGTTCTTCCAAGGAGTCCTCCGAAGCTCCTTCGCTAATGAATACCAGATCAAATTGATTGAGGGGAGCCAGTTTGTGAAAGGCGACCTTATCCAACTTAGTGTGATCAAGGAGGAGATATTTTGCATTGGCCGCCTTCATCATTGCCTGTTTGAAGGCCACAATACGGCTTTGACGCTGATAGGCCGAGGTGCCAGAAACGGCTGATGCAGAAAAGAATCCTGCATCAACCCGAATTGATTCAATTGCTTGCTCTGTTAGAACACCGGTGAAAGTATCGCTAGTGGGATCAAAATCCCCACCAAAAGTTACGAGGCGAATATCTGGAATGACAGATAATTGATTAATTGCCTTCAGAAAGTTAGTGGCAACATAGATTGGCGTAACTTCTCGGAGTAGGGGAACCATCTGAAGTACCGTCGTTGAATTGTCTAAAACAATCGTCATTCCAGGCTCAACGAACTTAATAGCGGCTTCAGCAAGTGAGCGTTTCTGAGTTGGATTAGTTTCCAGCCGAAAATCAACATTTGATTCAAAGACTACAGACGGTTGGGCCGAAACACCGCCTCGAAATTTACGTACTACACCTTGTCTTTCTAAATCTTCAATATCTCTATGTACAGTCATGATGCTTACACTAAGTTCGTTAGCTAATTCCTGAGCTGAAAGCGAACCTTGTTTAGTAACTAGTTCGGCAAGTGCGCGCTGCCTAACCGCACGTTTATTAGTAGCTGCTGATAGTGACTCAGGGGACATAGCCCTTACCTCTCATTCCCGTTTCGAGGATCGTATAGAGAACAAATGTACGGTACTCCAACCGAGGAGAGAACTCTATGGGCTGAGAAAGATTTAGCCAGTGGTTGATGTAACTTTGCAGTTAGGTAGGTGAGGTAGATTTGAATCTCTCAGCTATTGTTTAAATTCCTTCTCGAGATAACGTGTCTACCCCCTAAGAAGTGGCTGAAATAAGCTCCAGTGCCGTTGCGCTAATTCCCTCCGAGGTCATCCCGAAGTGCTTAAATAGAAAATCAACTGTTCCGGTTGGGGCGAATACTCCGGGAATTCCAACCATGCGCATCGGAGTTGGTGCCGATCGCGCTAGAAGTTCTGCAACAGCGCCGCCCAAGCCCCCAATCGTTGATGCTTCCTCTACGGTAATTACACGTCGGGTCTCTCTCGCTGACTTGATAATTAGTTCCTCGTCGAGAGGTTTTAGCGAAGTGACATGAATGACGCGTGCACGAATTCCTTTAGTATTTAGTTGCTCAGCTGCGCCAAGTGACGCGCTTACCATTGTTCCCAGCGCAATGATCGTAACGTCCTCACCCTCAATCAGTGTATGAGCTTTGCCAGGGACAAAAGTTCTTTCCGAACCGGGAAGTAGCGGTACTTTATGCCTTGAGACTCTGATAAAAGTTGGTTTGTTCGCCTCGGCTGCCCACCGAACTACATTTTCAGTTTCAATTGCATCAGCTGGAACCGTCACAGTTAGATTAGGAATGACTCGTAACCACGCTAAGTCTTCAACCGAGTGGTGAGTTGGCCCAAGTTCGCCATAGGAAACCCCTGGACTCATACCACAAAGAATTACCGGAGCGTTGCTATAGGCAATGTCCACTTTGATTTGTTCCATCGCTCGAGCGGTCAAAAAGCATGATGCTGCACAAATAAATGGCGTCAATCCTGAGTTTGCTAGCCCTGCCCCCACTCCAACTAAATTCTGTTCGGCGATTCCAACATTTATTAAACGGTCTGGAAACGTTGCTTTAAACGAATTTAAGCTTGATGAGCCGACAGAATCACTAACAACAACTACAATTTTCGGATTAGAGGCCGCAAGATTTACTAATGTTTCTGCAAATGCAATTCTATTATCAAGACCTCCCTCGTGGCTTTGAACTGTAATCACAACGATAACTCTGCTCGCGCTGCTGAGTTTTGTTCTACGGAAGGAACCTTGTGATGCCATTCTGCTCTATTTTCCATAAAAGAAACCCCTTTCCCCTTGACGGTATTAGCGATGATGCAACGGGGTTTGTTCCCGGGAGATTTTCGGATTGCACGAAGCAGTTCTAGTGGTTTGTGCCCATCTATGATAAAAACTTCCCACCCAAAACTCTCAAATTTTTTGTCTAAAGGGTCTAAGCCGTTTGTTTCTTCGGTTCCTGCTCCTTGTTGCAATCGATTGCGATCAATAATCGCCGTAAGATTTGAAAGTTCATACTGGCTAGCAGTCATCGCTGCTTCCCAGTTTGTGCCCTCTTGGAGCTCACCATCACCTAAAACTACAAAAGTCCGAAGTTTTAACTTTTGGATTCTTGCTCCTGTTGCAACTCCTACTGCTATTGGCAACCCGTGGCCCAACGGGCCTGTACTTGTTTCGATTCCACTAATTTTGCCCTTACTTGGATGACCATTTAACAGAGATAAAGGCTGCATAAAGGTTGAAAGTTCTTGAGGATTGAAGTATCCGCAATATGCAAGAGTGACGTAAAGCGCCGCCGCACAATGGCCTTTTGATAAAATGAATCGGTCCCTTTCAGGTTTAAGAGGATTAGCAGGATCGAGCGAAAGCTCTGCAAAATACAGCGTGGTTAAAATGTCAATAACAGAAAAATCTCCGCCAACGTGACCCATTCCAGCGCTTTGAATCATGGACAATATCTCCAGACGCGCGACTCGGGATTGATTCAAAATTAATCTCTCAAGCTCTGATGGAGAAGCTGCCCGCGCAGCCTCTCTAAAGCCAAACCATTCAGAAACTTGCGATGGGCTATAAGGAAGCATGAATACCTATTCACTCGTAATTTTTCTTGCAAAGTAATCATGTCACAAGTGGGTCCAAAGTCAACAGTGAATATCAATTCAACCAGGTCTACACTCGCCAGCATGGCAGAAGTGAATCCAGAGGCGACTAGCGAAGATTTACGACTTATTACCAAAACTGCACGCCTTTATTATGAACACAAGCTTAGTCAGCCTGAGATTTCCAAAAAATTGCATATCTCCCAGTCCCGAGTCTCACGCATACTTAAAAAAGCAACTGATATTGGAATCGTTCAAACAACTGTCATTAGTTCAAGCGCAATCTTCGCTCCGCTTGAAGATTTTTTGGAAAGCAAATTTGGTCTCTCTGAGGTGATTATCGTAGATGCTTCTGATCTCGAAACTGAATCTAACCTTCACTCGGCACTTGGTTTAGCAGCAGCAAATTACTTAGACGTAACTTTAACAGGTGGAGATACCATTGGAATTTCTTCCTGGAGTTCTAGCTTGCTCGCAACAGTTAATGCAATGCGTCCCAAATCAAATCAAGTTGCCAATCAAGTAGTTCAGGTCATTGGAGGAATTGGTGAATCAACTGCTCAGTCTCATGCAATTCGCCTGACAAATAGGCTTGCAGAAGTAACTGGTGCAAAAGCGCTTTACCTAGCCGCACCTGGAATAGTTGAAACACAAGAAATGCAAAAATCTTTAGTGTCCAATTCGAATATAAACGAAATACTTCGACTGACCGGAAAACTTTCCCTTTTATTAGTTGGTATTGGAAGTATCGAACCTTCTAAACTTTTAAAAGAGAGTGGATTTAGTTTAAAAGCTTTGGAGAAATCAGAGCTCATAAAGGCTGGTGCGGTTGGAGATATCTGCTTGCGCTATTTCGATTCAAAAGGAAAATCTGTGAATTGCTCTATCGATAAAAAAATAATTGGCATCTCTCAAGAGGCCATATTTAAGACACCTCGCCGACTTGCAGTCGCGGGAGGAAATCGCAAATTTAAAGCAATTCAGGCAGCTCTCTTGGGAGGCTGGATAAATGTTCTTGTGACTGATTCCAAGACAGCGCAAAAGTTAGCTGATCAATAATCAAATCATCTATTGACTGATTCGTATCTACGACATAGGCTGAATAAACTAAAGAATATTGAATAGAAATTCAGGGTGCACCGTGTCAGATCAAGCAAGGTATGTCCTCGCGATTGATCAGGGCACAAGTGCAACCAAAGCGTTAATGCTTGATTCAAGTGGAGAGATTGTTAGTCGAGGTGAAGCTCCTCTTACTGAGTTGCATTCTGCAAACGGCTTTGTAGAACAAGACCCATATTTAGTTGAAGAAAGCATTCGGCAAGCAGTCAAAAGAGCAACAGAGAATTTTTCACTATCAAAAATCCGCGCAATAGGCATAAGCAACCAACGTGAATCAGTTGTGCTCTGGGATAAAAATACTCAAGCAGCTGTCTCTTCCATCGTGAGTTGGCAAGATTCTCGAGCCGCCCAAATATGTGAAAATCTAAGAAGCGCGGGATTGGATATGCGTATTCAAGAGCTAAGTGGCCTACCGCTAGACCCTATGTTTTCTGCCGCAAAAATTTCCTGGTTACTTGATTATTACGATGCCGACCGAAGCAAGTCGCGAAGTGGAAAACTTGCAGTCGGCACGATTGACTCATGGCTGACTCGATCAACAGGAAACCATTCAATAGAAATTGGTAATGCCTCCCGAACCCAACTATTAGATATTCACAACGGTGAATGGTCCCAGGAACTACTAGAGGCGTTTAACATCCCGATTGAATTGATGCCAGAGGTTAGAAGTTCAACGTTTAAATCGAGTCTGCATGGCGAAGATGATTTAGGAAAAATACCAATACTTTCAATTCTTGGAGATTCTCACTCAGCACTTTTTGGCCATGG
>Ga0136642_1000813_pt1 | contig 14882 bp, 10 predicted proteins | sample LowCatLa1302831Y_FD_115313 | JGI IMG/M metagenome (GOLD analysis project Ga0136642, IMG submission 115313) | Freshwater microbial communities from Lower Cathedral Lake, Yosemite National Park, California, USA - 13028-31Y | ecosystem: Environmental > Aquatic > Freshwater > Lake ... | reverse complement strand
TGCTGACCAGCGTGGCGGCGGGGCAGAGCCCCACCGCGATTACGGCCCACCAACCCACCGCCCTCACGAAGGCGGGCTACAGCGTCGTGGCCCAGCCCGCCTGGTCCACGGGATTTATTTCCATCAATACTGCGTCCACGCTCGGAGCGAACGGACACGCCGGCAGCGCCCTCTCACAGACCTACCTGCGCCAAGCCCTCAACGCGCTCAGTGATCAACGCGGCATGGTGACCACAGCGTTCCAGGGTTACGCCACCCTCACCACGGGGCCCTTACCCACGGCTCCCGGGCAGACGGGAGCAGCGAGCCTCGGTCTCGCCAACCCCTATTCACCGACCGCGGCCAAGGCGCTCCTGCTGGCGCACGGATGGACGCTCGTGAACGGAACCTTGACCTGTACCAAACCAGGACTGGCTGCTGCCCAATGTGGCGCCGGCATTCCCGCGAACACCCCGTTGATTTTTTCGCTTCTCTACCCCTCGACCTCCACGAGCAGCCTGAGCGAAGTGACGCTGCTCCAGAGAGCCGCTGCCAGCATCGGCGTGCAACTTCATCTCAGCGCCGTGGCCAACCCCCAAGCGGTCTTGACGGCCGTGTTCCCCACGTCAACCAGGTGGGACCTCGCCACCTGGGGTGGGCAGTGGAGTTTCGCCCAGCACCCGTGGCCGACTGGAGAAAACCTTTTCGCCACGGGGGCGATCAGTAATACCGGCTCCCTGTCCAATGCCGCGCTCAACCTCAGTATTAACGCGAGCATGAATGGCACGAACACTCTGGCGCATTACGAATCCACCGTCGACGCGCTCGCCCCGGTGATATGGCTCCCCGTGCCGGTCACCTTGATAGAAGTCAAGACCGTCATCAAGAACTTCTCGGCAAACCCCCTGGGAACGTTCACTCCCGAGTACTGGCGCCACTAGACCTTCGCGGGAAGCGACCAACTCACGCGGTGCCATGACGAGGGCCCGTGCGCGCGGAGTGCGGCCAGGTGGCCGGGCGAGCCGTAGCCCTTATTGCCGGACCATTCGTACTGTGGCAGCTCGCCGTGGAGCTGGGTCATCAACGCGTCACGTTCGACTTTGGCCACGATGGCCGCAGCCGCGACCGTACAGCAGCGTTGATCACCCTTGACGACGGTGACGCAGCGCAGTGACGCCGCCGTGAGTGTGGGGGGTGCCGTCACCCCGAAGCCCACGTCCGTCGGTGAGCGCAGCAAGTTGTACGAACCGTCGACGATGGCCACGGTGGGGCGCACTGACAGGGCGTCGATGGCGCGCGTGGCGGCGACGGCCAATGCCAGGCGCAAACCCCAGGCGTCAATTTCAGCCGCGGTGGCCGAGCCGGTGCTCACGGCGGCAGCCCATTGGTAAATGGGCCCGACTAGTCGTTCACGCACGGAGGCTCTGAGTCGCTTGGAGTCGTCGAGACCTGGGGGCGGGGTGCCCGGAAGGATGACGGCTACCGCCCCGACGGTGATGGGCCCGGCGAGGGCACCGCGGCCTACTTCGTCGATGCCCACCACGATCTCTCCGCGCTCGAGGTAGGGCACTTCTAGTTCCATGCTGGGTCGTTGCGTCACGGGCATTACCGCCAAGGGTAGCGAGCACGACCATAAAGTAGGGACATGTCACCACGCCACATCACGGTTGTACCGCACACTCATTGGGATCGTGAATGGTACGAGCCCTTCCAAACCTTCCGCTTGAAGCTGGTGGATCTCCTCGATCACCTCATCCCGCTTCTCGAGAATGACCCCTCCTACGCCCACTACATGCTCGATGGACAAATGGCCGTCGTCGATGATTATCTCGAGGTACGACCAGAAATGGAAGATCGCCTTCGCCGTTTGGCGGCCTCCGGACGTCTCGCCATGGGTCCGTGGTACATCTTGGTCGACGAGTTCCTCGTCTCCGGCGAAACCATGATTCGCGATTTGCAACTCGGCATCGAAAAGGGTGCGGCCTTCGGTGGCGTGACCAACGTGGGCTATCTGCCGGATATGTTCGGCCACATCGCCCAGATGCCCCAAATTTTGGAGCAAGCCGGCTTCGCTCATACCGTGCTGTGGCGTGGTGTTCCTAGCGCCATCAACAAGACGGGCTTTCGCTGGGTCGCTCCCGACGGATCGTCGGTGCGGGCCGAGTACCTCATCAGCGGCTACGGCAACGCCGCCTCTCTCCCCCAAGACGCCAAGGCCTTAGTACGTCGCACCGCGGATTACGTCGCCGACGTTGAAAGCTTTCTCTTCGACGACCTTCTCTACATGAATGGCTCCGATCACCTGTTGCCACAGGAGCATCTCGGTCGCGTCCTCGCCGAAGCCAACGACATCCAAGACGACTTCCACTTTTCCGTGCGTTCTATTGCCGACTATCTCGCCGATGCCCCCACGACCGGGCTGGAGACATGGCAGGGCGAACTACGAAGTGGTTTTCGCTCCAACATCTTGATGGGCGTGCTGTCGAATCGTGTGGACGTCAAAAAGAGTGCGTCGCGCGCGGAAGTAGCCATCGAAAAGCGGGCCGAACCCTACGCGGCTCTGTTCACCCCGGCCGATTCGTACCCCACGTCGCTCCTGGCCATTGCGTGGCGTGAAATTATTCGTAACGCCGCTCACGATTCGATTTGTGCCTGCTCGGTGGACGACACCGTGGACGCCGTCTTGCATCGCTTCAATGAAGCCCGCCACATCGCGACGGGAGTCGCGGCGAAGTCACTCGACACCCTCGGACAGTCCATCGCGCAGCGCGGCGTGGTCAGCGTCAATGCTCTGGCGTACCCCCGCGGCGGCGTCGTCGAGAGCACCGTGACCGGTGACGAGTTCGACCACGATCTCATGCAGGTGGTGGAAGAACGTGGGGCCCTGCCCGACAGCATGTTGTTGGACGCCGAAGCGATGAAGGCCATGCTCTCGTACATTCAGGACAACCGCGTGGATGAGAACACTTGGGTCCAGTCCGTGGCCATCGGCGACAGTGACGAAGGGGTGACTCTGGACGTGACCTTGGGTGCGCACGAGCGCCTCGGTGTCGACTTGGCCGGAGCTCGCTTGGAATTGCTGAGTCGCCTCGGCGCCGACCCCCGCTTGCACACTCGCGTCAACCTGACCCAGCCCCCTATTCGTCGGGTGCTGTCCTTGGTATCAGATGTTCCGAGTTACGGCTGGACGTCCCTGGTTCCCACCGCCCCCCTCCATCGCGTCTCCCCCGTCGGCGAGCACGGGCTGGAAAACGGATTGCTGCGCGTCGAGGTGGACACCGACACGGGCACTTTCTCGCTCAACGGACAACCCGGCTTTGGCCGGTTGGTGGACTCCGGCGACCTCGGAGACTCCTACAACTACTCACCCCCCGCCCATGACCTCACCGTCGACGCCCCTCGTGCTGTCGACGTGCAGGTCACCGAGCCGGGACCGCTGCGTGGACGCATGGTCATCACCTCGCGCTACGAGTGGCCCGAGCGTATTGACGAACTCACCCAACAGCGGGTGGGTTCGACCACGACCACCGTGGTGACCACCGTGGAATTACGCGCCAACGATTCTCTCTGTCGCGTCGAGACACGATTCGTCAACAGCGCCCGCGACCACCGTCTCAGGGTCCACCTGCCCGTGGTGACGCCGGCCACCACCTCACTGGCCGAATGCGCCTTCACCGTGGTGGAGCGCGGCCTCGAAGCGGAAGGTCGCGACGAGGAATTTGGTTTGCCCACCTTCCCGTCGCGACGTTTCGTCGTGGCCGGAGGCGTCACCGTGGTGCACGAAGGTCTTCACGAGTACGAGTTGGTCTCGGTCGACGATCGCGGCGCCCACGAAATTGCCTTCACCCTGTTGCGCTCCACGGCCATGTTGAGTCGCTTGGGCATGTCCCTGCGACCATTGCCGGCGGGTCCTTTGACCTACGTCGAGGGTCTGCAGATGGTCGGCAAGGAGATTGTCGCTCGTTACGCGCTCACCACCGCCGCCGTCGACCCCTATCTCGTCGCGGATGACTTCCTCATTCCCTTGGAGGTCATCAGCGCCCCGGGGGGCGGAACGCGACCCTCGCGCGAGAGCACCTTGCAGGTTTCCGGGGCGCAGGTATCAATGATTCGCCGGATCGAAGGGGTCTTGGAGCTTCGGGTCTTCAACCCAACCCCCACCGAGACCATCGTCAGCGTTCCCGGGCATCACGGGTGGTTGGTAGACCTTCGCGGTCGCGGTGAGGGACAATTCGAAGGATCATTCGCTCTCCGGCCTTTTGGAATCGCTACCTTCCGCATTACTGGTCGCTAATGACCGACGCGCTCGCGGTCGTCATCGCTCTCAAAAGTTTCCATTCCGCGAAATCCCGATTACGCGCGTCACTCCCAGACGTCGAAGTCGACACACTCGTGCGCCAACTTGCCGACGACATGGTCAGCGCGGCCGCGGGGTGGCCCACCACTATCGTCAGTAACGACCGCGACGTAAGGGAGTGGGCCGCGGGGCGCTCCTGCACGGTGCACGCGGGTGGTGTCGGATTGAACGATTCATTACAACGAGCCGTGGCGGTGGTGCGCGCCAAGGCCACTCGTATTGTGATCGCGCACGCGGACGTGTGGTCACCCGGCGCATTCGTCGACTCCGACTTTTCCGCGCAGGTAACCATCTGCACCGATCGTCACGGCACCGGCACCAACGTTTTAGTTATTCCGGCCCACGAGGATTTCACCTTCCGCTTCGGGGCGACGTCCGCTCGCGATCACCACGCCGAGGCCCTGCACCGAGGGCTCACGTGGGAGCGCCGAGAAGTACACCCCTGGTCGCTAGATATCGACGACGAATCGGATTTTCACTTCGCCATGGCCAGGGGCAAAAAGCCTCTTTAAACGCTAAAAGAGGGGGCCGAAGCCCCCTCTTTTGTACAGCAAAAACAGGCAAGTTACTTGCGCTTGGCAGCCTTCTTGACAGTCTTCTTAGCAACCTTCTTAGGGGCGGCCTTCTTAGGGGCAGCCTTCTTGACAGTCTTCTTGGCAGCAGCCTTCTTAGGGGCAGCCTTCTTGACAGTCTTCTTGGCCGCAGCCTTCTTGACAGTCTTCTTAGCAGCAGCCTTCTTGGCCGGAGCCTTCTTAGCAGCAGCCTTCTTGGCCGGAGCCTTCTTGGCCGGAGCCTTCTTGGCCGGAGCCTTCTTCTTCGTAGCAGTAGCCACTTTTCCCTCCTAAGGGACTCAACGTTGAATCAATGCGACTTCTAACTCACCATGATGGCAACTTAAAAACTCACTGACCTTTCATGTACTCGACCGTGTTCCACCCAGCTTCCCGGCTGTGTGGGTACCGCTCGCAGTTCACGATCCATCAACGAAGGAGCATTATGCGAACGCGTGCTTCACAGCACTCCCGCACAACCTTTGCCTCCTCCGCAGAAGGACTCTCTAAGTTCACTAGGTTTTTGCATGCTTGTCAAGCATTCACCGCACGACCTTTGTGGCGAGGTGTCACGGGACGAAATTTTCTTAGGTCTAAGTGCGGGTCACGCGGCCTTCGCGGGATCACAGCGCAGTGTGCTCGCTTTGGGGCCATCACGTTCTGGGAAAACATCATCCCTGATAATTCCTAATATTTTCTTGACTCAACGTGCCGTCGTGGCTACTTCGACCAAGCCGGACGTCATCGCTACCACGGCGGTGGCACGACGTGACGTCGCGACCATCATGTTCGATCCCTCGGGAACAATTTCTCCGCCACCGGGCGTTCGCGGGGTGGGGTTCTCGCCCGTGCGCGCTGCGCGGCGTTGGGACAACGCCGTCTTGATTGCCCAATCACTCGTCGATGGTCATCGTCGCGGTGGCGCAGACGGACCTATCGATCACTGGAATGAACGAGCCGGCGCACTCCTCGCACCGCTCTTGCACGCCGCATCATTGCGCGACGACTCGCTGGGACGTCTCGCCTCACTCGTGGACCGACGTCAAGGTGATGAGAGTCTCGAATTGCTCATTGAGCGCTACGGCGAGTTTCACCCCGCGGCCGGAACCTTGTTCGGAGTCCTTCAGACCGACGAGCGCGAACGCAGCGGAATATGGTCGACCGCGTCGGGGCTCCTCTCGGGACTTCGACTGGAATCCGCTCGACGTGCGAGTCGCGCGGGGCAGCTGGACCTTGATTCTTTTTTGAAAGAGGGGCATCATCTTCATATCGTCTCGCCGTCGCGCTACCAAGCGGCCAGCGCACCGCTGGTGGTGGGCCTCCTCGACGAAATAGTGGATGCCGCCTATGCCCGCGGTCCTCACGAACGCGGCCTCTTATTGGCCCTGGACGAAATCGCCAACGTGGCACCCCTGCCGCGCTTGGGTCACATCGTCTCAGAAGGTGGGGGGCAAGGGGTCGTGACCTTGGCGTGTCTGCAGGATCTCTCGCAAGCACGGGCTCGCTGGCCCGCAAGTGGCGACGGCTTCCTTTCTCTTTTCCCCACCACCGTGATCTTTCCCGGCGTGGCCGATCGCCGCACCCTCGAACTCGTCAGTTCTTTGTCGGGAACCACCTACTCACCGAACGTCACCACGCAGCGCAGTCGTCGCGGTCAACTCGTCGGGCATTCCACCTCGTGGCGCGAGCACGCCCGTCTCGATCTCGCGGGGGTGGCTCAGGGCCGCAGTGGTTACGCCTTGGGCATAGGACCACGGCGAGAACTGGGGTGGGTGGAGCTCGCACCGGCGCACGAGCACGAATTGTTCCAGTCGTATCGCGAACGTGAGCGAATCTCAACGGCCATCTCCCGCTCCCTGCCGAGCGACCGCCCTCGAGAACGACAGAGGGAGTGAAGTACCCGCGAAGGAATGGCCGCAGTGCTGCGCGGCAGGAATCCTGCACGACCCAGTTCCTCATCCACCTCCGAACGGATCTTCTCCGCTGACGAACCAAAGACCGTGGCGTCCGCCCAGGCACGAATGACGTCGGTGCGACGAACGTCGTGTTGTCGCCAGAGCCGTTGGCCCAGTACGTGAGAGTCCATGGTCCGCTCCCCTCGCGTCGGCGGAGTCATGGTGATTCCCGCTTCGTAGCGCAAGAGGTCTCCTCGCCACTGCGCCAGAATCTCGTCCCGTGACCAGAGACGCTTTTCCGGCCGCTCGAGGTTGTGACCGGACCACAGAGCTCGTAGATATTCGTCGACGCCCTCGACGTAGTCCACCCCTCCAAAACTCCGCCACGAACGTCGCCCCGGCATCTGCCCAATACCTTCGCGTAGCGACGACCGGTACAGAGCGTCGGCCGTCTCCAGATGGCGAAAGAGCCAACGTGAGTCGACGGCACGGTCCCACGAGAGGTCGCGGGACGGGAGAAGGACGTGATCGTGGAGGTGAGGATCCCCCCACCGGCTGACCCCATGGGTGAAGCCCACCGCGACGGACAAGCTGGCGGGTAACGACCGACGCTCCGCGTCTCGTGAGGAATTCACGCGCCAGGCATCCGCGCCGAGATAGTCAACGACCGACCGCACCGCACTACGATGCGCCGCCACCACATGTCGCTGTTCGCTCTCGCTACCCACCGCCAGCAAAATGGATGCGGGCCGTGGCGCGGCCACGATGAGGTCGTAGCCCACCACCGATTGTCGAGGACTGTCGTGCCAGATGTCCTCAGGTGTCGCGCCACCACGAATGGACCACTGCGCGGGGCCTCGCCGAATCCCGTCCAGTTCGCGAGCGGGATCGCCACGCAAATAGTTCACGTCCGGCGAGCGTCGAGGAATGAGTCGAACAACCACCCGCCCCAACGGTCGTTTAGAGAGTCTTGAGAATCCGTTTCGCGAGCTCGCGGCCGGCCGTACGATAATCCGGCGTCAGCACCGAGGCGTAGGGACCCGCTTCCACCATCAAGCGGTCGAGAAATTCGACGTCACTGACAAAAATTTGAATAACGAAGCCCATGTTGTCGACCTTCTTCCAGCTCACGCGAGGAAGCGACTCGAACAGCCAGCGAATCTCTGACTTGATGGCGATCACTACGGGAATCGTCGCGAAGTTCATCTCCACCCACGTCTCGCTCTGCTCGTCAACCGCCGTTACGTCCTTGAGCGAGCCCTTCACCGTGACGTCAACAATGCGGTCAACCCGCCAGGTCTTCCACCGCGTGGCGTCCAAGTCGTAACCACGGAAATAGAAGTTTCCCTTGCGGATACGGATGTCGCCAGGAACGACCTTGCGAATTTTGGACTTCTCGGTGTTATCGGTCCAGTACTCCATGGTCATGTCACGGTTCTTCATTTCCAAAACCGTGTCCAGGAATTCGGGTCGCTCTTGCACCACGGTGATTTTCCCTTGCACGGCTGCGTCCACTTTGGCGATCACGCGACTCAGAAGTTCCGAGGGCTGCGTCCAGGCAGCCTCCTTCAGCGCAACGTCCAAGTCGAAGATGTCCACCCAAGTGACGGCGGAATAGTTCAATATAATCTTCGCGTCACCTTGAAACTCGTACGAGGGGTCGGCCGGATCGGGGTCGGACTCTAAGTCATCGGCCATCCCCACGGACACGAGGTAGGAGGTGGGGCTTTCGCAGTACGCCATCGAAATCAGTCGACTCATAATGGTCTTCACCTCGTCGATCTCCAAATTGTGGATGCGCGCCAAGGTCGACGCCAATACTGGCCCATCCGACGCGTACACCGAGGCCACTAACTGCAGGCCTTCGGCGAAGGAACTCGCCCGACCCGAGGCCTCGTCAAAGCTAAAGTCGCGCGCCACGAGATCCGAATCCTGATTAACGCCCTTTAGCCACTTCGCTACTTCCTTTTTGAGCTCACCCGCGCGGAGACTACGAACGTAGCGTCCCAAACTCACGATCGACTGTCGGCCGATCGTCAGGCCTTGGAAAGGAATGGTGACCTCGAGGAGGTCACCGTCGTTGTCGCTGAACAGGGCATCCGGGAACTGTCGCGCGACAATCTCGCGGTGGAGCGAGGAGATGGAGAATTCTGCGTTTACTGGCTGTGGCTTCTCTTCGAAGTTGGGGACCCAGGCCATGGCGGCTTTTCGGTTCTCCGGCGTCACCGTCACGGGACCGATAATTTCGGGGTAGCCCTCAATGCGATTGATGCGAAAACCTAACACCCGGTCGTCGGTTTCGTCCCAGCCAACGACGTAGGAGTTTCCGGCGTCAACGAAAATATGCAGAGGAGCAAACACGTATTTCTTCGCGGTGGTCGTGCGATACGTCAACTTCACCTTCAGCTTCTTGTTGAGCGCTTGGAACAGTACCTGCACCGACACGGTGGCCTGTAGCGAACCCGACGGGGTCTTGCCCTTGTCGAAGATACGTTCGATACCCGTGTGCGTCATGCCCAGCAAGGCGTACGCGGAGTCAACGACTCGCTGTTCTTCGGGGGTGAAGTTAATGCTGGGGGCGAATACCGAATCCTTGTCAATCCAATACTCTTCAATGTCGTTCAGTCCCTTGCGAGTGCTGATCGTAATGCCGAGGTCACGAATGTCCGACTTGTCGCGTTCGAACTTCTGACGGGTGGCGGTCTCGTCTCCGTCGTAGGCAAGCTTCTTACGCATCTTGCCCTTGCGTAAGGCCGCGGCATCGTCGACCTTCAATTCCTTCACGATCGTTTCTCGCGTCAAGCCCTTCTTGTTATCACCAGCTTGAACGAGATTAAAGAAGAGGGCCAGGAGGCGCTCGCGCTTTTCCTCTTTGGATTCGTTGTAGCTCATGCTCTCTCCTTCGCGTCGTCAATGGTGGGGAGAGAAAGACTACGGCATGGCTGTGACAGTGGTGCGCTCGCCGAGCCGTTCCCTCTTTTGCCGAGATTTACCGCCCTCTCGGTGACCGCCACGGGTCGCTGGGAGCATCGCGGCCCTTCGGCGGATACGTGGAAGCACCGGTAGAATACGCACGAAGGAGAGTTGATGCCCACCTACGAATACGAATGCACTGCCTGTCACGTGCGCAGCGAAGCCGTACAACGCTTCACTGATGATCCCCTGACAATCTGCACTGCCTGCGGCGGTGCCTTGCGCAAGGTTTTCTCGGCGGTGGGCATCGTCTTTAAGGGTGGTGGTTTTTACAAAACCGACTCACGCGGCGCAAGTTCGGCTTCTACTCCTCCGGCGAGTAGCAGCGAGAGCTCCAGCGCGAGCACTCCGGCGGCACCAAGCACTCCGGCGACGCCCCCGAGTTCTCCGACGCCGTCGACTTAAGCACCCGAAAGCGAAATTCCGGACATGGCCAGGGTCTGTCCGGCAGCGGAGCCCGGAAGCCATTCCACGTCGTTGCCAATGAACATGACGTCTAGCAGCATGCGTTGCAGGGTGGACGCGATGGTCACCTCTCGAATGGGTTCCGCTAATTGACCGTTGCGAATCATGAGTCCGGTGACGCCGACGGAGAAGTCACCCGAAATGGGGTTCACGCCCGAATGGATCCCTTGCAAGGATTCAATGAAGACTCCTTCACCCACGGCCGCCAGAATCTCTTCGTGGTTCATCTGACCGGGAACGAGTTGCAAGGCACGGCATCCCGCTGACGGCGATCCAGCGATGCCGCCTCGCACGGCGCTGCCCGTAGAGGTCGTACCCGCGCGACGCGCCGACACCGTGTCGTACACGAAACCGTGTAATACGCCATCGACAATCAGTTCGTTGCGACGACAGGCCAGGCCCTCACCGTCAAAGCGTGTGGCGTTGTAATGACGCGCGTCGGTCGGATCGTCCACCACGCTGACGCTGGAGTGGGCCACCACTTCACCAATACGCTCCGCGAAAAAAGAACGCCCACGAACCACGGCTTCCCCCGACAGCGCCGAACCAATAATGGAGAGCAGCGAGGCCGCGGTGCGTGGATCAAAGACGGCCACCGTTTTCATGGAGCTGGGCTTGACGGCGCCCAACATGCGCGTAGCCCGGCGCACGGCGTCGCGAGCGGCGACTTCGGAGTTGAGTTCTCGCGGTGAGCGACCGACGCTCAAACCCCAACCCGTTTGATCGTCGCTACCGTCCGTCGCAATTGCTTCCACCGACAAGTAGGCGCCCGCGTGTTGATACTGCGCGGCGATGCCAAAGGTCGACGCAATGGCCGCCGCAGACGAGTAATCCGAATAGGTAGCCGAATCCACTTGACGAATCCGCGGATCCGCTCCCCGTACCGCTCGCTCGAGGTCAATGGCCAGGGCCACTTTTTGGTCCACGGTGAGCTCGTCATTGTTGTTCGCATGTTCCGCGACGGCACTCGGCATGACGCCATCGGGTCGCGCGAAAGTAACAAATTCGTCGGCCGAAGCAAAGTGGGCGTTGCTGCGCGCCTGAGCGAGAGCTTCACTGACGGCGTCGGGATCGAGCGAACCCGTCCAGGCCGAACCAATTCGCGCCCCGTGCGGGCTGTCCAGCAAAATCCGAATCCCTATGCCGGCGGAAGCGGCGTTCGAGAGCGATTCGACCTCTCCTTGGTAGGAACGAATCTCCAAGTCCACGCCCTGGGAGACGAAGACTTCGATTTCTTCGGAACCTTCCTTGCGCTCCAGCAGGGAAGTAGCGAGGTCGAGAAGTTCGCTCATGCGGCCGTTCCTCCAATGGTGACGCTGCTCAAACGCATCGTGGCTTGGCCGGTACCCACGGGAACCTGTTGGCCATCTTTGCCGCAGGTGCCCGGCGTCATCGAGAAGTCATTGGCGACGGCGTCGACCCGCTTGAGTATCTGAGGTCCGTTGCCAATCAAATTGCAGTCGCGCAGCGGGCTGGTAATTTTCCCGTCTTCGATCAAAAAGGCTGCCGTCATACCGAAGACGAAGTCGCCGGTGGTGGTATTCACCTGCCCGCCGCCGAGTTGTGCCACGTACACGCCGTAGGGAGTCTGAGCGATGATGTCCTCGGCCGTGTCGGGGCCCTCCAGCAAGAAAGTATTCGTCATCCGCACCATGGGAAGGTGCTGGTAGGTCTGGCGGCGGCCGTTGCCCGACGAGGCCCTCCCTTGACCGCGCGCGCGGAGATAGTCCCACATGTAGTCAGTGAGCACTCCGTTTTCGATGAGCACGTTGCGCTGGGTGGCATGACCTTCGTCGTCGATGCCCAAGTGGCCCCACTCACCCACCACCGAGCCGTCATCGACCAAGGTCACCAGAGGGCTGGCCACCATGTGGCCCACTTGCCCGGCGTAGACCGAGGACTGCTTGACGATGGCGTCGGCTTCGAGACCATGTCCACAGGCTTCGTGGAAAAGAATTCCCCCCGAGCCTCCGGCCAACACCACGGGAAGATCGCCGCTCGGTGCCGGACGTGCCTGCAATTTGGTGATGGCCTGCTGGGCCGCGCCGCGCGCGGCGTCGTTCACGGCGTCGTCGGAAAGAATTTCGAAGCCCCGCGTTCCGGCAATGGGTCGATAACCCGTCTGCATGCCGGTGTCACCACTGGCCACGCACTGCACATTGAAACGCGTACGAATTTGTTCGTCCGCGCCATACACGCCTTCCGAGTTCGCCACGACGAAACGTCGGGTGCTCATACCGATGCCCACGTTGACTTGACTGATGGACGAACCCGCGGAACGCGCACTATCGTCGGCCCGCAGCATGGTGTCCACCATGGTGGCTCTCTCGACGTCATCCGGACGAATCTGGGCCACACTGCGGTGCGACGAGAGAGAACCCAGAGCAATTTCCCGGACCCCGCCACCACCGCGACGCGCCACGGCCGAAGCTGCTTCCGCGGCGACCCGCAGTCCGGCCTCGCTGAGGTCCGCGGTGTGGGCAAAGCCCGTGGTGTCGCCGACCACCACCCGAATACCGGCACCCCGATCACGTCCCGAACTCAGTTCCTCGACGCGACCTTGGTCCAACATGGCCGAGGAGGTTCGCCGATCTTCCACGAAAACTTCCGCGAAGTCGCCACCTCTGGCCATGGCGACTGCCAAGGTTCCCTCAATTACCGAACGTTCAATCAGGTCAGAACTCATAGAGCCAGCGTAGACATTTCGCGTTGGGCGACACCACCCCACGAAAAGTATCCACCGGTAGGCTACAGACGTGATTCTGCCTTCCATCGAGACGCCCGCCGACCTTCGCGCGCTCACCCTGGAACAGCTGGATGAATTAGCCCTCGAAATACGTCAATTCATCATCGATACCGTGACCACCACGGGAGGTCACCTCGGTAGCAACTTGGGTGTGGTCGAGCTGACCTTGGCCCTCCACCGCGTGTTCGATTCTCCCCGCGACATCTTGCTCTGGGATACCGGTCACCAGTCCTACGTCCACAAGCTCCTCACCGGGCGCCGCTACGGCTTCAGTCGACTGCGTCAGCGCGGAGGAATTTCTGGGTATCCCAGCCGCAGTGAGAGCGAGCACGACTGGATTGAGTCCTCGCACGCCTCGACCGCGCTGTCCTACGCGCACGGTCTCGCGGTGGCGCTCGCGCAGCGCAAGGAACTCGTCGGACACGGTGGTCGTCGCCACGTGGTGGCCGTGGTGGGCGACGGATCGCTCACCGGGGGCATGGCCTACGAAGCCCTGAACAACTTGGGTGTTACCAATCAACGCGTGGTCATCGTCTTGAACGACAACGGGCGCAGTTACGCCCCCACCATTTCGAAGCTCTCCGAGTCCTTGACCCAACTACGCCTCAACCCGCAGTACGTGAGCACCCGCGCGCGCCTGCGTGACTTGTTGCCGAAAATACCCCGCGTCGGCAAACTGGCCTACCAAGGAGTGCACGGCGTGACCAGCGTGGTTCGCGAAATGGTCACCCCGCACACCTTTTTCGAAAACCTGGGCGTGCGCTACGTCGGACCCATTGACGGCCACAATATTGCCGCCATCGAGGCCGCGCTGACCAACGCCGCGACCTGGAATGGCCCCATTCTCGTCCACGTGTTGACCGAAAAGGGGCGCGGCTACGCCCCCGCCGTGGGAGACGCCCAGAAGCTCCACGACTATAAAGTTCCCCCGAAGTTTGAAGACGACGGCATCATTCCCGCCTCCTTTACGGAAGCCTTCTCGGCAGCTCTGCTGCGCCACGCCGAACGCGATGACCGCGTCGTCGCCCTCACCGCCGCCATGGCCGGGCCCACGGGCCTACTTCCCTTCCAACAACGCTTCCCTGATCGTTTCTTCGATGTGGGTATCGCCGAAGCGCACGAAGTCACCGCCGCCGCCGGCATGGCCATGGGTGGCCTGAAGCCCGTCGTGTGCATCTACTCCACCTTCTTCGCGCGCGCCTTCGACCAAGCGAATTTAGATGTGGGTCTCCTCAACCTCCCCGTGGTCTTCGTCTTCGACCGCGCGGGCATTACCGGCGACGACGGGCCGAGTCACCACGGCCTCTTGGACATGGCGCTGTGCTTAGCCATTCCCAACCTCACGATTTTTGCGCCCTCCACGGCTGACGAAATTGACGGCATGCTCACCACCGCGCTCTCCCTGAGCACCCCCAGCGCGATTCGTTTCCCCAAGACCCTGCCGCGACCCATCGATGGCCTTGTCGGTACCGGGGTGAAGGCTCGCAAGATTCGCCAAGGTGACGGATCGTGCTGCGTCCTGGCCGTCGGGAAAATGACCGCCACCGCCTACGAGGCTCTCGCCCAGATGGGAGTGGCGGCGGACGCCATCACCCTTTACGACGTGCGCGTGCTTCCGGCCGACCATGAGATGATCGATGATGCCCTCACCTACCACCGCGTGGTCACGGTCGAAGACGGCACCCGTCACGGTGGCGCGGGTACCTTCTTGGTCTCCGCAGTACGTAGCCGGGCCCAAGAGCTTCGCGTTCCCTTCCCCACCACCCGAATTTTGGGTGTTCCGCGGGCCTACCTGGAGCATCACAAGCCCGACGCTCTCTTGGCGGAGTTGGGCCTCGACGCTGCGGGTCTGGCCGCCGCGTTCACTCGGGCGCTCAACGACGACCCGGAATTTCTCGTTACCCTGCCCGAAGCCC
>Ga0136642_1000812_pt1 | contig 14890 bp, 11 predicted proteins | sample LowCatLa1302831Y_FD_115313 | JGI IMG/M metagenome (GOLD analysis project Ga0136642, IMG submission 115313) | Freshwater microbial communities from Lower Cathedral Lake, Yosemite National Park, California, USA - 13028-31Y | ecosystem: Environmental > Aquatic > Freshwater > Lake ... | reverse complement strand
CAGGTGCTTCGCTAACAGGTGCTTCGCTAACAGGTGCTTCGCTAACAGGTGCTTCGCTAACAGGTGCTTCGCTAACAGGTGCTTCGCTAACAGGTGCTTCGCTAACAGGTGCTTCGCTAACAGGTGCTTCGCTAACCATAGGAACAAGTCCCATGACCAATGATTTGCGACAACTAGATGCACCCCATGAATCCACTGTGTAGCACCGAAGATCGCCTACGCGATACATAATGCCATCATCCAGAAAAGGGAAAGATCCCATGTGGATAAAGTGAAAGATGGAGTAGTTGTTGAACACAGAGGGGTCGTAAGGAAATGTGATTTGGTTCAGTTCATCAGGAGTATCAATCGTTCGGTAGAAGAGCGTCATAGTGGATTGATAACTGATTTCATACGTTTCCTCGTTAATGATGGGACAGTTATGTACATCTTTCATCAATCGTGCAAGTGTTTTGGTGCGCTTGAGAGCAAGAAAGGAGTCGCCGTCTTTCACAACGATGTTGTCTCTGTCTAGCAAATGTTCCTCGGCAGTGAATTGTTTAGTGCCATCAAAGAATTGAATGCTGGAAAGGGAGCGGTGCATGATGAAAGAAGAGCTAGTGGTTCAGCCCTACCTATCATATATTACATGGATTCATTTCAATTTTTTTCCATCATTTTAATTCTGCAAAAGTAGCCTTATGTAAAGAAAAAAGCCTTTTTTTTGGCCTTTTTCTTTTTTTCTTTTTATGGAGTTTGAGAGTATGTAACTTTTTATGAATTATGTGACTATGTGATTTTTTATGAAATGTGAAATGTGAAATGCGGATTATGAAATGCGGATTATGAAATGCGGATTATGAAATGCGGATTATGAAATGCGAAAATGTGAAATATAGAAATGAAATGATTAAGCCTTAGAAGCACTCTCTTCCGCTTCTTTTTTGAGAGCGACAAACTCTGCAACTTCTCGCTGGACGGCAGCCGTGTAGTTGTAGTGAAATGCGGGCATGTGCTCGGCATCCGCTGACTTGCGGATCTCAAAGGCTTCGCGATAGAAGATGTTGCCCTCACGGACGAGAAAGTTGAATGTAGCGATGGTCTCGCTGATCCAGTAGTTGTGGAGAATGTGTTCGCCTTCCTTGCATTCCAGCATGAAGGGCCACGCATCTTGCTCGGCGGCTTCAGTATGGGAAAGGCTGCGGCACAATGAGGGAGGAGGAGCATAGTCGTCATTGACACGATCTTCAATGGGAAAAGGGGCTGCTTCTAAGCGACAAGTGCACGGTGCCTCGGGATTGCCCATAGCGAATGCACCACATTCCTGACTGCAGGCGATGCCGCCGCATTCTGTGCAGAAATCAAGGTGCTTTTCGCATTGTGCAATCGTAGGTTGTACTGTTCCAATCGCCTTCTTCACATCAGCGATGAGAGCCATGGAGGAGAAGTGGAGTTTGTCGTAGTCAGCAATGGTGCCTTTCCATTCGGGCCAATCGGATAGAGAGCGAAAGGTGACGTCATTTACAGAAGAGCCAGAAGAGAACGAAAACACGGGATCCGTTTCCACGCGAGGGAACAATGAAACAGCTGAAAAGGGAGCAGCCATGTTTTTAAATCCTAATGTGTCTTTAGGATTAACTTCTATTCTGTCTAGAAATGATTTCAATTTTTTTCTGATTATCATCTTATTGGATAGTATCCCTTATCTAAGAAAAAAGCTTTTTTAGGGCTTTTTTCTTTTTTCTTTTTTATGGGTTAATGATGCGGGTTTTGCGATTTTTTTTGGGTTAATGCGGGTTAATGATGTGGGTAAAAGGGTCACAGAAAGGGTAAAAGGGTCACAGAAATGGTCACAGAAATGGTACAATAGGTTGACTGGTGTTACTAGTCGTATTTGCTCTTGGAGCGTTCCTCCTCGTAGGGGTCATATTGGTCATCTTCACGATCCTCGTAGCAGGTGCATTCTGCCTCGTTGCCGTTGCACTGCTCGCAGAGCCCAGTCTCATGGCACTCGCAGTAGTGAGGGTGGAAGTTACAGCCAGTACAAGGGGGATGGCATAGGCAGTAGGGACGGGAGTTGCGACAGTCCTCGCAGAGGGGGAAGATGCAGTCGCATGTTTCTTTGGGATGGAAGCATTCACCGTAAAGTTTTTGTAAGTACTCGCACTCGCATGCCATTATGTTGTAGTGGCAATTGTCACAGACCTTATCTGTCACACCAGTGGCAGATGCAGCAGCATCAAAATCCGCAGCCCATCCAGTGGCAGGGACAAGTCCCATGGATTCGTATGCCTTTTGAAGGGCATGGAAGGAAGAGACTGATTGAGATGCAGTGGAGGAGTGGGTGAGGAGAGACTGTGCAAAGTCCTGGCAGTCGCATGTGGTGCAGTCACCCTTGCAGGAGTAGCAGTAGTTGCGTGGATACATGGAATCATATTCGTCAAACACGCAACTGCACTGAAAGAGCCCGCAGTTGGGGCATTCTTTGTCTGTGGTTTGTTTGACGGCTTGCTCAGCCCATGCATTAAAGGCGATACCAGCTTCCGCTTCAACTTCAGGAGAGTAAAAGTCTCCGTTAGCAAAGGCGTTAGCCGACTCCAAGGCCTTAGCCGACTCCAAGGCTGTGGCTAAGGCTGCTGCGGCACCTGACTCCAAGGCTACATGTGACTCAAACGGTGAGAATGTAGGGAATTCATAGATGCGCGCGACGTAGGGGATCGGCGTAGGGCATACACAGTTCTTGACAGGGTGTCCACAGGAGCACGCGGTGTACTCAGGCTGTGTCATCCATGCCATGGGAGCATGCGTATCCATTTCCGTGTCCGTGTCCGTGTCCACAGGGAGAGAGATAGAGAGAGAAAGCTCGCATGCAAGGTCAGTTTGTGTTTGAACGGATGTCATGATAGCAGAAAACTCAGAAAGCGGGGCTTCTGGGTCAACTATCTCTCTAGCCCTGTTTTCATTTCAATTTTTTCTGGAATAGAGAAATAAAAAAAACTCCCTTAACTAAGGGAAACCAGTCAATACGATATTTTATGGCTTCCCTTCGCTAAACAGTATGAAAAAACAATAAAAAAAGAAAAAAGCTTTTTTAGGGCTTTTTTCTTTTTTATTTTTTATGGATTTTGCAGTTTACGAATTTTTTTGGGTTAATTGGGATGAAAGGGTCACAGAAAGGGTAAAAGGGTCAGAGAACAATGTACAATTAAATTTACAGGGAGATGAGAATGCAAGGGATGTCCTCAAACACCCACTCGGGGTCCTCAATGTCGTGAACAAGGCACGGTTGCCCATCAAGGATGAGGGCGGCGAGCGTTTCTTGGAGGGTAAGTTCATTCCAGGTCTCTTGGAGAGGGCCCCAGATACCGAGAAGCTTGGCCTCTTCAATGACGCAGTCAAGTTGCTGAAGAAGCTCAATGACATTGTCCACGTGAGGAAGGAAAGTAGCTTCAACAAAGATAGGAAGCTTTTGAGGGGTAGATTTGATGCTGGCAACGTCGTACGTCACATAGAATAGGACGTACTGTCCCTTTTCAGGTATGTGATAGTTGTAGACTTCGTAGCGTGTGGTGGAGGAGGAAAAGATGAGAATGCGTTTGTAGTCCTCCTGGAAGGGCGTGTAACAGCGAACAGTGAACTTGTTTGGAATGGTTGTTCCAGCAAATGCCTGCATAGCTGCCTCCCACAAAGAAGGTCCCGTGAAGTTGGCGAAAACAGAGGGTGTGTCTTCGTAGGTCTTGTCGCACTTGCATACGTCCAGATGGAATCTGCAAATGTGGCACGGGACACCAACGCGTTCTTCTTCGGTGGGCTGAAAGGGGGACTCGCACTCACAAAGCATGATATTGCCGTTGCAAATGTGACAGAATTCATCAGCGGGGATAAGATTTCCCTCAGAATCAGTGGGCCATTGACAATCGCAACCATTGCCACCACACACAGCACACAACTCTGTTTCCACATCAGCGGCCATGGGCGCGTGAGGGACTGAATCAAAGTTGGGCACGTACGCAGAGGCAGTGATAGGCGGAAGTGGAAGTGGGCATTCGCACTCAAGTGGGAGAAGATCCCAACGAGGCTCGCAAACGGGGCACTGAACAGCGGTAAGAATAAGAGAAGAGGCCATTTGTGATATGACGAAACGAACTCAGAAAGCGAAAAAGGACGGGCTTCTGGGTCAACTATCTCTCTAGCCATTTTTTCTTTTCAATTTTTTTTTGAATGTGACCATAAAAGAGGGGGGGTACCCCCCCTCGCGCCCATACACGTATCAAATATCAATAAAAATTGACCTAATGCACAGGGGTACCCCCCCCCTTCGCACCCCTATACGCGTATGCATAAGGGGGGTACCCCCCCCACGTAAGGGTCAATTTTTATATATTTCTGACGTATGGGGGGGTACCCCCCCTCTTCACGGGTGAAATATAGTCAAATTCAGAAAAAAATTGAAGCAAAAAAGGAGGAAGAGTGATAAGCAGGTCTGAAGCAACACTACTTCGCTTTTGACCTTTCTCTCACTTAAAATGGCTTCGGAAAACGTAATCGGAATGGAACAGCTCTTGGAATCAGTCAACGCACTGGGTTCAGAGGAGCTTTTACAAATCATTGATGCGGCGTCTACGCGGTTGAAGAAGGTGGGAATGCCTAAAGGGAAGCGTGTTTCAAAGGGAGAGGTGCCGTCGCAGTTGCAGAAGAACTACGAGTGGGTGTCCTATGTCCTGGGAGATGCGCGTCTCAATGGATGGGAAGCATTTACAATTAAGAAGACGCAAACGGACAAGGTGAGCGGTTTGAAGACGGAAGTGGAGACAGACATGGCAGGGTCGGTTGAGCGTGATGATGGAACGTTTGTGTACAGTGACACGAACGACGTCTTTACGCACGGCCATGCGATGTCCTACTCCAAGATGTTGAAAGACCGCAATGATCCGTTGTATACGCAATTCTTGGAAGCATTTTCGGAGCAAGTGAGTGAGGTGTCCACGCCGAAAAAGAAGGAGGTGAAGAAGATCTCAGCGGCGGAGGCGGCTGCGGAGAAGGCTGCACGTGATGCTAAGAAGGAGGCGATAAAGGCTGCGGAGAAGGAGCGGAAGGAGGCTGAGAAGGATGCTGCGAAGAGACATAAAGAGGCTGAGAAGGCTGCGGAGAAGGAGCGGAAGGAGGCTGAGAAGGCTGCAAAGGCAAAGCCTGTGGTGCAGAAAGCTGCGCCGTTGGTGACACCAGTGAAGCGTTTGCCTTCGCCCGCTCCTGCGGATGATGCTGCATTTGCTTCGCCTTCCTCGGCTTCGGCTTTGCCCTCGGCTTCTGTTGTGCCTTTGCCCTCGGCTTCGGCTTTGCCCTCGGCTTCGGCTTTGCCCTCGGCTTCACCAGTTGCGACAACTGTGACGAAGAAGGCTCCAAGTGCTCCCGTGAAAGCGGCGAAAGCGAAGGACACGTTTGAGTGTGCAGAGAATGATTTGGTTCCGTGGGAGTGGAAGGGAGAGTGGTATGTGCGTGACTGGCGTAACTTTGTGTGGCGTGAGGAGAATGGAGAGATGGGAGACTTTGTGGGTGTGTACATCTTTGCGAAGGATGTGATTGAGGAGGCGGAGGAGCCTGATCAATAAAAGCGGGTTTCCGCATTGTATAAATTTAAAATTCTGTGACCTTTTCCTGTGACCTTTTCCTGTGACCTTTTCCTGTGACTTAACCCAATTAGACGAAAAAAATCGTAAATCATCTTAACCCAAAAAAATTCGTAAACTGCAAAATCCATAAAAAACAAAAAACAAAAAAGCCATAAAAAAGCTTTTTTGTTTTTTATTTTTGTGAATGGAATTAAAATATAATTTATGAATCTCTAAAAAGATGTTGCATGTAAAAACGGATGAATTGTATGGAAAGAATCCAATCGTAAATGTGAATGATCTACGGACTCATATAATAAATATAGATTCGCGATTTAGAAAAAGTCAGATAGAACCTCCAACTGATTTTCAGTATGAGTTTGCGCATCCGTATAAAAATGTAATAAAGGCTCGTATTGCGTCTGTAGAGATTCCAGCGGTGTTTTATGCGTTTTCAATACATAAAAAGAATACAATGTTTCGTCTGGATGCAACAGACTATATGGGTCAGCAACACTATATACAGATAAATATTCAAGAGGGCAACTACACCTCACAGACATTGATCCAGGCAATTCAGATGCAACTGGATGGTGTGAAGGATATGTATGGTATATTTTTCAGGATCACAGTGGATGAACAGACGCAGCGTACAACGATCCAGCATGACGGGTCAGCTCCACCTCCATGTCCTATCTGTCCAACGTATAGTCCAGTAGCATTTGGGCTAACATTTGGGATGATAGGGTTAGAAGATAGGACGTATGACTTTGGATTAGGATACAATCTGGGGTTTATGAAGCAACTGTATGTGGTGGGTACTCCGTCTATTACATCAGAATCGGTGATATCAACGTCAGGAGACAACTATTTGTTACTGGCGATAGATGATATGTATACAGTGGAGCATAAGACGCATAATGACTATATTCAGTGTTTAGCGAAGATATTGATAAAGAGATCGCAACAGAATGTGATATTTGATGATGGGTATACAGTTCTGTCAAATGAGATCATCTTTCCACGTCCAACAGATTTGAAGCAAGTGAGGATACGTGTTCTGGACATGTATGGAGTGCCACTAGACATCCATTATGCGAATCTGTCAATCTCATTGGAAGTGACAGAGGTGATGAATGTACAGATGTATGATCAATATAGAAATTATTTATGGGAGAGGAAGGAGCCACGTCCTCATGGATCAGGTAGCGTAGTGACACAAGCGGGGAAGAGTTTTAACTAGATGATAAAAATAGTATGTTATTATTTTGTTATTTTGTTATAAAAGTTTATATCCCAGAATGTCTATCCTCCAGACAAATCTTTTTGACATTTTGAGACATGATAAAAATAGTATGTTTTTTAAGATATGATATTTTGAGATATGATATTTTAAGAAAAAGTTTGTCAGACTAGATCGCCATCCTCCAGATAAATCCTTTTGACATTTTGAGACATGATAAAATAGTATGATAAAAATAGTATGTATTTTTGAGATATGATATTTTAAGAAAAAGTTCGTCAGACTAGATCGCCATCCTCTAGACAAATCCTTTTGACATTTTGAGACATGATAAAATAGTATGATAAAAATAGTATGTTTTTTAAGATATGATATTTTGAGATATGATATTTTAAGAAAAAGTTTGTCAGACCAGATCGTCATCCTCTAGACAAATCCTTTTGACAATTTGAGACATGATAAAAATAGTATGATAAAAATAGTATGTTTTTTTGAGATATAATATTTTAAGAAAAAGTTTGTCAGACCAGATCGCCATCCTCCAGACAAATCCTTTTGACATTTTGAGACATGATAAAATAGTATGATAAAAATAGTATGTTTTTTTGAGATATGATATTTTAAGAAAAAGTTCGTCAGACTAGATCGCCATCCTCCAGACAAATCCTTTTGACATTTTGAGACATGATAAAAATAGTATGATAAAAATAGTATGTTTTTTTGAGATATGATATTTTAAGAAAAAGTTTGTCAGACCAGATCGTCATCCTCTAGACAAATCCTTTTGACATTTTGAGACATGATAAAAATAGTATGATAAAAATAGTATGTTTTTTTGAGATATGATATTTTAAGAAAAAGTTCGTCAGACCAGATCGTCATCCTCTAGTCAAATCCTTTTGACATTTTGAGACATGATAAAATAGTATGATAAAAATAGTATGTTTTTTTTGAGATATGATATTTTAAGAAAAAGTTTGTCAGACCAGATCGTCATCCTCTAGACAAATCTTTTTGACAATTTGAGAAACTTGTTTAGATAAAATATTTGTTGTATACTATTTTTGATCTCATTTCTATTTTGTAAACTTGTCGCATCCAGTCGCATGCCGCAGTGTCAGGATATTCTTCTTCAACCAATCAAATCCAACAGCCTTCGCACTCATCATATACATATCGCCATCACAGAGATCTAATTGGATACGAGGACCAACCTTTTCAGATCGTTGATACCATTGATAGTAGAGTGGCAAACAAGATCCCATTCGCACAGCAAACACTTTTTTACGTTCTCCATCGCCATGGTATCCAATACCGCATTTGGACACATCATAGTAGTAATTGGCTTCTCCATTAAGCAACTCATCATCTGTCCATTCTGCAATCTTGAGACGAATCTGTTGCATCAAGGGGATATGTCTCCACGCCACAATGCGTCCTTTTCCGTCTTCATACAAGGGTTCTTGATCTTCATCAGCGAAGCAGAGATTCCATCTAGCCAGTTTGTTGACAACTCTGCCACGCATAAGGGCATGTTTATCCATGGTAAGAGCATCATTTTCAGCCATCAACTCTACAGTGCCGTCAGTACCGAGAATATGTTGCGCTCCTTTGCGAATGACAAGTACATAGGCTTCTTCTAATCTATCCTCCTCAAGAAGTACTTCATGCAATGGGATCAAGTCAGAGACAATTCCTTCGCCGAGCAACCGCTCCTGGACTGCTTGAAGAGTAGCGAGAGAATATCCTTCAGCATGTAGTTGACCGATCTTCTGCATACGAGCATGATTCTCAGCGACGTCTCCATATGTGATGGTGTATACTTTCTTAATAGGTGAAGCCATTGTTATAAGGGATGAAGTAATTAAGAATCTAGTAGTATTCTATAGCGTAAATCCATTTCAATTTTTTTATGGGGAAAATGAATGAGATGCGTCTGGGATACGAAATAGTTTTGTACGGATTAAGTGGAGAGAAATCTCCCATGTTTGGATAGCTCAGTTGGTAGTAGCGTGTGACTGTTAATCACAAGGTCAATGGTTCGATCCCATTTCCGAACGCTGTTTTTTTAACGCTTTGTTAAAGTCATTAAAGAAATAGTTTCACAAGTAGATGGGATTAGTATATCTAATAACGATATCACTTCTAAGTACGATTTTTTTTGGAATAATAGATGGATCATTATTTATAGTGGCAGAAGAGTTTATCCAGATGCAATTGATAAAGATACCATTTTTTGATGTGAATATGGCAGAATTAGCGACAGGAGGTATATCAGCTTCAATGGCAATCTTTGTAGCTTCATTTATTCGGGATAAGCTTCATAAGCATCATCATATTATAGAGAATCCATTTCTGGATTTATTAGGTATATTAATAGGTACATCTATTATATTAGGAGTATATTATGTATATAAGACATATAAGGAGGAAATAGTAGGAGATACAGTTAAAGTATTTAATCATCATAATTTGGATGTAATAGAAGATAAACTGAAAATATAATGCATCTCTACTTAGAGAAAAATTGAAATAATGACATTTGTTCTCAGGATGGCAATCTGGTCTGACGAACTTTTTGTAAAAAATATTTTCATAAAAAAACATATCTCAAAAAAACATACTATTTTTTATCATCACAAGAAATCTTAGAACTTGTTAAAAAGATTTGTCTGGAGGTCGGTGATTTGGTCTGACGAACTTTTCGTAACAATAATATTTCTCTAAAAAAACATATCATAAATCTCCAAAAGAATAAAATTGACTCTCTCCAAACTCTCTAAAGAATATCAGAATAATATCAGAAAGATGGCGACAGATCTGAAGTATATGATTGAAAGCAGTTTCGGTTCTTCTGTGACAGAAGATGTTGCGAAGAGATATGCTACAACCATGATGAAGTGGATGGAGTATACGAAGAAGCATATTACAGATCTAATTAACAATCCAGAGGAAGCGATGAAACTTCTTCCAAGTTTTCCAATCATACATACTCCAGAGAATCATCATGCATATATTACTCCAATGACAGCGTATGCGAAGCATGTAATGAAGAATGAAGAACTGGAAAATAAATGGAAAGAGATAAAGAGGATAAATTGGGAGCCTATTCAGCAACGATACGATGAGAACAGACCATCAGAACATCAGAAAGAACAGATCATGCCATTTGAGGATATTTTGAGGATCAGAGAGGAATTGGAGAAAGGATCTGTGGAGCGTCTTCTGGTATCCATGTATAGTTTGATGGAACCAAATCGTGCAGATTATTTTGCAACCGAATTAATAAAAACAGGTCAGGTATCTAAACAAGAGAATTATATTACAGATGGAAAATATCTGATATTAAAAGATTTTAAAACGAAAGCAATCTATGAAAAAATAGAGAATACATTGTCAGAAGAATTGCAAGAAGAGCTACGTGCATCATTAGAGAAACGACCACGTACGTATTTATTCGTACGCGAAGATGGTAGTCCATATCCGAACAGAAAGCAATTTTCATCATGGGCTTGTCGCACATTGACGAGGGCGTTAAAACATCCAATGACAGTGATCACAATGCGTCATTTATACATCAAGCATCAAATCCATAATAAAACACCACAGGAGCTAACAGTGATAGCAAAGAAGATGGGACATACCCGAGCATTACAGAGGGCATATGAATGGATATAAAAATAATAAAAAGATAAAATATAATATATAATATATTCTACTGGCGGGTCAAAGCTTAAAGTTTTGTCGCAATTATTCAGATCGCGTCACAGACACTTTCTTAGAAGGTCGTCCTTTCTTCTTTGGTTCTAGTGAAGCAGAAGCAGAAGCAGCAGAAGCAGCAGAAGCAGCAGAAGCAGAAGCAGTACCAGATTTAATCTGTGATAACCCAGAAGCATCTCTGTCAATAACAATTTGCGAATCAGCACATATTTTTAATTCATCCAGATGCGTCGCAAGATAAATACTGTCATACATCTGTAACATACTTCTAAGAAAGTCAGGAACCTTCTCAAGATTATCAGCATCGCAAGATGTAAATCCTTCATCCATAAACAACTGATCATACTGAATGCGACAGAATCCAATCTGATGAAATGCGACACGACATGCCATTCCAACAATAAACCGTTGGAAGCCAGATGCTTTTTCAATGACAGGACGACTGGATCCATCATGAACAAACCATGAGAGTGTACTGATTTTATCTAGCCATTCTCCTTCTAGACGAAGAGGACGATCTTCACATATCATCTCCAAAACCGAATTGACTTTATTCATAATGAGAGGAGCAATGCGTTCATTATAAATCCATTCACGGTATCCATCAAAAGTAGTTGATAAGTAGGTGACAACTTCCATAACAGACTTGATACCAGATACATCAACACCTTCAACTTTATTACCAGATCGTGTTTCTAGTTCTCTAACAAGAAGTTGAGTTTGTCGCATCTTTTCCGTTTCAGTTTTCCATGCCATCCAATGAGGATATACCTCAATGAGAGTACACAGCTTTACAGCGTAACTACGAAGAATATTTCTTTCTTTTGCAATTTCAATTTCCATAAGAATCTCTTTCTTCTCTTTTTCACATTCCATTAATCCATCTTTAGCAATGCCAAATAATGACGCAACCATCATATGATATTTACGAAGAAGTGTATACCAAGATGCATCTAATATTTTAGTATTCTCAGTATAATCCAAGAAGCGTCTGGATCGTTCAGAGCAATATAGATCATATTCTGTTTTCTTTTGTTCAATCTGTTTCTGTTTTGTTTCCAAACTCTGTCTTTCCAGAATGGCTCTGTGCAACAGACTTTCTTTTTCTTTTAATAAACTTTCTAGACGATCAGATTCTTTTTCAAAAGTATTATGTTTTTGGCAGACTTCGTCATACTCTGTCTGCCATTCTTCATATTGTACAAATAGAGTTTGTTCAGAGGAATACAGAGTATACATTTGAATATATTGAGAACAACTAGACAGAATATGTGTAGCGACAGAGATATATTCTGTATATCCAGAAATATCAAATGGAATATCTTCATAGATATATTCGGATAATTCCAGACGCATCTGTGAGACAGAACGTTGTAACAGAGGCAACTCTATTAGATACCGATCAAATGTTTTCTTCCAAGGTTGTTCTTTGCATGCTTTACATTTGGCATTAAAAGGATTATCAGAACATGAAGTAATATAATCAGTCATCTCTTGACATTTCTTTTCAGCAGAGAGAATGGCAGAAGATAGAATAGGAACATTCTGGACAGAGTCTTGAAGGAATCCTTCCAAATACATAATATAATGAATATCGCGAGAGGATACGATCTGACATGTATCTTGTAACCATGAACTATTTTTAGAAGATTTGTTAGGACGTTCTTCAGAGAGTTCATCTTTATGTTTACGAATAGTAAGATATTTCTTTCGTGCAAGTTTAATCTGTTTGGATAATTCAGAAATCTGTGGAGGATATTCTTTGCAAATGACAGAACATTTCAACAGAGCATCTGTTAAATCTTGATCATCAAATACTTCAGAATATTCAGAGGATTTAATAGCATCCCATGTTTCAAACTCTTTGTTCATCTCAAACAACTTCTGTACATCTACTTCAACAGAATCAGAATCAGAATCAACAGACTCATTCAATTCATACAATGATTTTAATTTATAGTATGGATGTTCTTCTAATGAATGTTTTAACATAGTGATAGATTCAATAACAGATTCAAATGATTTTGTGGAAGATACAGAAGCTACAATATCTGTAAAGGAATGATAGTCAACAAATACTTTTGAGTATGCAGCATGTTTGTTTCTATTCTGTAACAGACAACTCTGTAGAACAGACAGATCTGTAACTTCTAATGAGTTCCATTCAGTATATTTCTGTTGTGCATCTGCAATATCTAAATGAATAAGATCACGTTCAGAGACATGGTTCCATTGACTCTGTAAAGTAGAAGATACAATCTGTAATGTTTGAAGAGTAGTTTTAGCATCATCAAGTTGTTTTCCTAATTGTGGATCACGTCCACCAATGGCACCTTGATAATATGTTTCAATCAAATCAGAAGAATATTTATAATATTTCTCAATTTCTTTTAAGAAGTCTTTTAGTGAATTAATATGATCCATAGACATGATTCTGTCAAGCAATGTTTTCTGCGTAGATTTATCTAATGAGAAGAAGTCTCTGTCAGCATTCTGAGACAACATAGCAGTCATAAGATATGTCTCAATAGATCCAATATGTGTTTCAATCCAAGGATGAACAGCTCCTATCTGTTGGTGAAGAATTCTTTCTTCACCATCAATATATTCAGACAGAATAATCTTTTCAAAGTTAATTATTCTGGCATTTGAATTGGGTCGCATAACTCTCTGAAGAATATATTTCTTATTATTTAATGAGAAGCTAATTGTTGTACTTGCTCGTGTACCTAACGGTTTTTTATCACAGATAATACCAGCAGTATAGTTAAGATTCTCACGGCTTGGAAATCCTTTACCAAATAATGCAATACAGATAATCTCCAGAAAGTTAGATTTACCACAACCATTTTTAGCATTGATAACACAGATCTGTTTTGCATCTGTATCAAAATCATAACTATTTCCTTCACGATAGTTCAAGATCCAACTCCATTGAAGATTATGAATATGTAGTTTACCTTGAATGAAATGTTGTGAAGTAAATCGTTCAAAGTCCTCCATATATTTAGAAGATGCTTTAAGAATTTTATCAGATCGTTCATTAATTTTAGTAGCAAGTGCTATAGGATATTCAACAGTAGAGATAACAAGCTGTTCAGGATTCTGTAACCAGCCTCTCCATGAATCTGTGAATATTTTTTGATCAGTAGTTATTTTATTTTGAATATAATCAATGAGAACATCCATGGAATTGATTTGAATAAGATCTGTCTCAGATTTCTGTTCTGTTTTTTCTTCAGAAGTTTTAATAAACAGAATATTTTTATCTTCAAAACATTTTAGATCCAGAGCGTTTCCCAAAACGGAAACCTTGAGATGATTTGGAAACCAGTTTTGAGAAATAATATTATTTACATGTGTATATTTTTTATCAACTATGATTTCTTCATTCTTCGTTTTGATAAATCCATAAGGATTATGAACATGAAAGGCATGAACAAGTTTCTCTTTCAAATTCCACAGAAGATATCCATGACCAAACAGAGGTTCTCCAAAGTCTTGTTGAATTAAACTTCCAGGATATCCCCATGGACTATTCTGATATGAAAATGTTTTGACATGTGAAGTGGACGGTAGAGGAGCAAAAGTATATTCAATAGGATCTGCTCTGTTTACTTGTTGTAAATGAATATCTCCTAACAGAATTGCATCAAATCCTTGAAACCAATCAATAGGATAACCAGACAATGTAGGTTGTCCTGTCTGTAATATGCATCCTGAGATAGTTCCATGAAACAACGCCACATTATACTGCGAATCTCCCTTAGGAAAGGGAGGAAGATTGGGAGAAATCCCTGTAGTAGCACCATACAACAGAGTATCTTGGATGGCTACCAGACCAAATGACAGATTTTTGAATGTGTATACATCTGTTTTATCAAGATAGTGAAGATTTGGAATCTCATAGCTCATTAACGCAGAGATCATGTCGCGTTCAGTTGGAACATCTTGACGATAGTCATGATTGCCACGAATGACAAAGACAGGAGCCAATGCAGTTAACCCTCTGAACAGATGAAGAGTGAGTTCAAGTCCATAGGGTTCTAATTTATTTTTGTGATGAAACAGATCACCTGTGATAACAATAACAGACGTTTTATTCTGAATGCACTCTTGTTGTGACAGAGATTGAAACAGATTATTGAAGACGATAAGGTATTCTGTGTAACGTGACTTGTCATGGTTCCCTACACGGATGTGAATGTCAGAGATATGAATGATTGATTCCATTATTGTGGGCTGTATCTGAGGTTAATATTTTTTTATATATTAATTTACCGCGGTCAATTTTTATTGTGCACTGAAAAATTGTGCGCGGTATCTTTTCACACATTTT
>Ga0136642_1000811_pt1 | contig 14895 bp, 12 predicted proteins | sample LowCatLa1302831Y_FD_115313 | JGI IMG/M metagenome (GOLD analysis project Ga0136642, IMG submission 115313) | Freshwater microbial communities from Lower Cathedral Lake, Yosemite National Park, California, USA - 13028-31Y | ecosystem: Environmental > Aquatic > Freshwater > Lake ... | reverse complement strand
CAATAGGCGCATCCCAAGCAATGTCCGTCTCCGCTTTGCCCTTGGGTTCGAAGGTTTTTCCCTCGTCGAAGGGAGCCGAAAGATTCAGTTCAGTCGAGGCCGGTAAATCTCGACGCAACTTCGCAATGGGCACACGATAGGCAGAGCTCACGGCTAGATCTGTCCTTGATCGAAGAAGAACTCGTCATCCCATCCTTGTGCCGATTCATTGGTGGGCGCCGGGGCGCGGTAGGCCTGAGCGGGTTCACCCCAATTGATCGGTGCGGGGGCGGGCTGTGGGGTGAGGGGGCGGTCTTGGCGAAGTTGTTCCATGAAGTCATCACTGTCCACCGGCTCAGGGGCATAGGGCTGCTCGTTAATTTGATTATCGACTCGGGGAGCAATCATCGATCGCAAGTTTTCTCGTCCCGATTGGGTTTGATCCAGTAGGCGACCAAGCACAATTTCAAAGGTCGCCAACTTCTGGTCAATGTAATCTTCAGTTTCGTTGATCATCGTGCGCGCCCGAGTCTGAGCCTCGGCGATAATGTCCTCGGCTCGGAGTTTGGATTGCCGCACAATCTCATTCTTTTCAATCATGCGGCTCGCTTCGGCGCGGACCTGGTCCATGACCGCCTGCGCGCGCTGGCGTTCTTGTTCCATTAACTGCGCGCGGTCCTTTAAGTCCCAACGAGCTTGGCGAATCTCATCGGGCAGGTTGCGAATCGCGGACAGAACAATGGCGACAACTTCATCTTTCGAGACGCTGATGGTCGAAGAAAGAGGCCGGGTTTTGCTGTTCTCGAACAGATCCAGGAGGTCCTGTAGGTCGGTCTCAATACTGCGGGGCATCCGTTGAGACTGGTCCTGGATGTACTGATCGTCGTTGTAGGGCTCGAAACCGGTCATTGTGCTCCTCGAAACTTTTCTCTCAGTCGAACCGCCACGGGAGCGGGAACGAAATGCGAGACATCTCCACCATACTGAGCCACCTCACGTAAGAGGCGACTGGCGATGAACGAGTGATTAGAACTTGTTGGAATAAACAAGGTTTCCACCCCCGAAAGTGATCGATTCATCTGGGCCATCTGGAGTTCCGATTCGAAATCCGACACGGCGCGCAGGCCTTTAACGATGGCGGTGGCGTTGACCTCGCGAGCGACGTTAACGAGCAAGGTCGCAATCGCCACGATACGCACCGAGGGGATGTGCTTGGTGGAATCGGCAATCATCTCCTGGCGTTCTTCCAGTTCGAAAAGTGATGCTGATTTTTGGGGATTTCGAATGGCGGCGACCACAATCTCGTCAAAGATCAGCGCCGCGCGCTCCACCACCTCGAGGTGTCCGTTGTGGAAAGGATCGAATGAACCAGGAATGAGGCCGACGGTCATGCGAGTACTTCCTCCGTGGGTTCGAGAATCGTTACCAGCGTAGTGCCGTAGCGCTTTTCTTTTGTTACATCCCAGCCCACGGGCGCAGCCATGAAGCGATCGTTTTCGATCACCGCACGCGACGCCTTCACCCCGTGCAATAATGCCGCGAGGTCTAATGGCCCGTAGGGCGGATCGGCGAGTACTAGGTCGACCTCGCCGGGCGGAGTCCATAGGGGCAGGGTGGCTCGGATGAAGTGCGCCTCACCCTCGACATTCACGCCCTCGTAGTTCTCCTTGGCTGCGGCCAAGCACTTAGGGTCCGAGTCGTAAAAGTAGACCTGCGCGGCCCCGCGACTCAGGGCCTCGATACCGAGCGCCCCCGATCCGCAGTACAGGTCACAAACGACTAGTCCGTCGAGTCCACCGCGCGATTCGAGCATGGAAAAAATTGCTTCACGCGCAAAGTCCGTCGTTGGCCGGACCTTCTCGGGCAACTTGGCCCGGAGCTGCTGTCCCCTCGCGCTGCCGGCTATAACTCTCACCCCTCAAGGGTATTGCCTAGGAGCGGAACAAGTAGGTCGCTTCTTCATCATCGACGAAGAGCCGTAACTCCTCTTGCGCCCCCGTCAGGTCACCACGGGCCACCATTTCGGTGGCGACCTCGCGGGCCGCTTCGAGCAAATCAAGGTCACTCTGGAGGGAGGCGAGGATTAGGTCGCTGCGACCACGCTGGCGAGCGCCCAGAAGGGTTCCCTCGCCCCGTAGCGCCAGATCCACCTCGGCCAGGGCGAAGCCATCGTTACTCCCTACCAGGGCCCCCAGTCGAGTGGCCGACTCTTCGCTCGCCGCGGGGCCCAGTAGGTAGCAAAAACTCTGATCGGTCCCACGACCAACCCGTCCCCGTAACTGGTGCAACTGAGCCAGTCCGAACCGCCAGGCATCTTCAATAACGATGACCGTCGCCTCGGGCACATCCACGCCGACTTCAATAACGGTGGTGGCCACCAGTACCTGGATCTCGCCGGAGCGAAATTGCTGCATGACAATTTCTTTCTCCTCAGGTTTCATCTGTCCGTGCAGCAATCCAACACTCAGTCCGCGCAACTCTCCGGTGGCCAGTCTCGTGCGCTCAGCGGTGGCACTGGTCGCCTCGACTTTGCTTGAGCCATCAACTAAAGGGCACACGACGTAGGCACGATGGCCCTTTTCTATCTCCCCGCGAACTCTCCGCCAGCACTCTTCAACCGCACTCTCGGTATCGGCCCACTTGGTCTCAATGGCCAGACGCCCCACGGGCATCTCATCGATCGTCGAAATATCGAGGTCACCGAACACCACCATCGCTGCCGTACGCGGAATCGGTGTGGCGGTCATGACCAGCAGGTCCGGGTCGGCGCCGGATGCGGAGTGGGCCCTCGCGTTCTCACGAAGCTTTGCACGCTGTTCGACCCCGAAACGGTGTTGCTCGTCGATCACGATGAGTCCGAGGGAAGCGAAGCGAATTTCATCATTCAGCAAAGAGTGGGTACCCACCAAAATGTCGATTCTTCCGCTGGCGAGAGCATCAATAATCCCCTGGCGATCTTTTGGTTTGGTGCTTCCCGTTAACAGCCCAACCACGACTGAGCGTTCGCCCCCCAGCACGGACTCGTCTTTGATTGTGAGCCCTCGGAGGTCGCGCTGAAGCGAAGCCGCGTGCTGTTCGGCCAGCACCTCCGTAGGGGCCATGAGGGCACTTTGATGGCCTTCACCCCGCACCGCCAGCATGGCGGTCAGGGCCACCAAGGTTTTTCCCGACCCCACGTCACCTTGCAGCAAGCGATGCATCGGCAGGACGCTGCGAAGGTCTCGTGCAATCTCTAGGAGAACTCGACGCTGGGCTGAGGTGAGCGCGAATCGGTGCTGGGCGATGAAGTGCCTGACGAGCGAGTCGGTTGGGCCGAGCTGCGATCCCGGCAACACCTCTAAGTCCGAGTCAAGAATCTGGTGAGCTATTCCCGAGGCGTCCTCTTCGAGGCGCTGGCGGCGAAGAGCGAGCAGTGACTGCAAGCGCCAAAACTCATCAAAGGCTAAGCGTCGCCGAGCGGGGGTGACATCGGCCACTTCACTCGGTAGGTGAATATCGTGCACCGCTCGCGAACGCTCCACCAGTCCCAACTTCACCCGCAGCGTTTCGCTCAAGGGATCAGCCAGCTCACCGGCGCGGCGGAGAGATTCTTCAATGAACCCGCCCATCTCCCAACTGGTTAGTCCCGCCTTTCCCGAAGCGGGATAGATCGCAACGACTCGACCCACTCGTCCCGGGTCGCGGTCCTCGCTGAGCGTGCCAATAATGACGTCGACGACCGGATTGGACATCTGGCGTTGTTGGCGGAACTCTCCGACCTTTCCGAAGAACATCGCCTGAGTGCCTACGGGGAGTTGCTTCTCACGCCAGGGTTGATTAAAGAACACGACGCCCAACGAGTGGGTACCATCTTTCACCTCGAGGCTGACCATCTGCTTGCCATTCTTGGTGCGATTGGAACGAACTTTGGTGACCTCGCCGAAGACCGCGGCCTCGTCACCAATCGTTAGATCACTCAGATCTACTTGCTTCGTGCGATCGATGTAGCGGCGGGGGTACCAGGTCAGGAGATCGAAGACGTTGGTGATACCCATCTCCGCCAGGGCGGCCGTTCGCTTCACGCCAATAGAGCGCAGTCGATCAACTGATACTTCGGCGAGCGCGGCCAGCTGACGCGGTGACTCTTCCATATCGACAGCCTAAAGAATCTCCGTCGAGAGTGGCGAACAGAACGTTATTCAATCCCGAAGTAGTACGGATAGAGGGGCTGGCCCCCACGGTGCACTTCGACCTCAAGGTCCGTAAAGGCGCTCGCCACGAAGCGCAAGATGGCTGCGGTGTCATCCCCTTCGGCGCTCGAACCCTCAACGATGGTCAGGATTTCACTGGTAGGAGTCACCAGTGATTCCAGTAGGGCGGTCGAGGCACTCACCACGGAGTCGCCCACCGATGAGATTCCCTTGGGTCCGAGCCCAATCCAGTCCCCCACGTTCACGGGGCCAACCTCGGTGCTGGTGTCGCGAACCGATTGAGTAACTTCAGCGCTAATCAGATCGGCGGTCGCGAGTTCCATACTCGCCACATTTTCGGCCAGCCCCTGGTCGGGGTTGAAGGCAATCAAAGAGGCCAAACCCTCAACTACCGAGGTCGTCAAAACGACCGCGACCTCCACCTCGACCAAGTCATTGACCTGCTGCGCGACGGGGATGATGTTTTTATTGTTCGGCAAGATCACCACAAATTTCGAGCCGGTCGCTAGCACCGCCTTCACCAGGTCGGCGGTCGAGGGGTTCATGGTCTGTCCCCCACTCACCACTTCACGAGCCCCCATTGACTTCATCAGAGCGGTAGTTCCGGTCCCGAGCGCTACCGCGACAATCGCGGTGTGTGGAGCGGGGGTTCGTTCGCCGCCTTCAGCCACCCAGTTCGCCTCTTCTTCAACCTCACTGAGTTTGGTGATGCGCACATCATTCAAGGTTCCGGCAGATTCACCGGCCGCTACCGCCGCCTCAACGTCGTCGGTGTGAATATGGCAGTTGTAGAGACCGTCGCCACCAACAATCACGATGGAATCACCGATCTCGAGCCACGCCGCACGAAAGTTCGACATCGCCGAGTCGGGCGCGTTTAATAAAAACATCACTTCGTGCGACAGTTCCGCCACGCTGTGACCGCTCGCAATGTCGTCGATGTTTCGCGAGATCGAAGCCACCTCGGGTGGCACCGGCAGCGCGTCTCCGTAGAGGACGTGAGCGAGGGCGTCAAAGAATAAGACCAGCCCCGTTCCCCCGGAGTCCACGACTCCCGCTTTTTTCAGCACGTCCAGCTGCTCGGGAGTGTGCGCCAAGGCCCTGTTGGCACCGTCGAGGGCGCCCCGCACAACCTCCTCGAGAGTTGAGGAGTTTGCGCGGGCCCCCTCTACCGCCCCCAGCGCCACCGAAAGTATTGTGCCCTCAATTGGTCGCACCACCGCTTCGCGAGCGAGTCGGTTCGCGTTCGACAGCGCGGCGAGCAAGTGCTCAGCGGTAACCTCCTCTTCGAACTCGCTCACCAGACCCCTGAGGAGCTGGCTCAAGATGACCCCCGAGTTACCTCGCGCGCCCATCAGCGATCCGTGCGCGATAGCCCTCTGGACGCTGGCCATGGGAGCGTCGGCGGGCAGTTCGTTCAAGCTCGCCACCACCGAACCCAGGGTCAAGGCCATATTGGTTCCGGTGTCCCCGTCGGGGACGGGGTAGACGTTGAGGTAGTTGATGACCTCCCGGTGGCTATCGAGCAGCCTCGCGAAGGTCTCCATGAGCGCCCGAAGGTCACTGGCCCCAAAGCGATTGGACGAAGACATTGCTGACGATGCTACAATGGACATTCGGTCTTTTCGGCGTTTGCCGAACTTTTAAGGAGAAGGCATATGGCATCAGTTTGTGAAATCTGCGGCAAGAAGCCCTCTTTTGGCATGAACGTTTCGCACTCCCACCGTCGCACCAAGCGTCGCTGGAACCCGAATATTCAGCGAGTACGGGCCCTCGTTAACGGAACCCCCGTTCGCGTCAACGTCTGCACCGGTTGCTTGCGCTCGGGCAAGGTCACCAAGCCCTCACGCTCCAAGCCCAGCGTCAACGCGTAATTCTCTTTCGGGAAGGCTCCTAGCTACTGGCTAGAGCGAATGCTGCCACCCTCTTCGAGTGAGTGGCTGGCCCTCAAGGTTGCGCACCGATACATCCGAAACGGTGCGCCCAATAAGTATCGGTTGGCTCTGCGAACGCTCCTTGGAAAGGTGCAGCAAAGTTTCTGGATCGGGCGTGACGATTATCAACTCGTAGTCCTCCCCTCCACTGAGGGCCTCTTCGAGTGTCGCGCCTACCGCCACGGGAATGTGGTCCAGTTCGAATCCAATGCCCGACGAGTCGGCCATACGGTTAAGGTCCAGGGCCAAACCATCGGACAGGTCCATCATTGCGCTGACGTTCGCGTCACGCGCGGTGAGGCCCTCACGGAGTCTCGGGTAGGGGTGTCGCTGAGCGAGGACTAGTTCGTTATCGAGATCGGCTCCCGCTCGGCGAAGACGAAGCCCCGCCGAGGCCCGACCGAGCGGTGCGGTGACAAAGATAAATTCCCCCGCCTTCGCCCCCGATCGCAAGATTGGTTTGGAGTCGGGGCATTGCCCAATCACCGTTACCGCCAGAGTGATGTCGTTGCCCGTACTTAAGTCCCCACCCACCACCGGGCATGAAGTCATCAGGGCTGCCTCGGCAATTCCCTCGTGTATCGCAATAAGGTCCGTTCCCTCGGGAGCGGTCACCGCAATGACGCACGCTTCGGGTCGCGCACCCATGGCCGCCAGGTCCGAGATCGCCGCGGCCACCGCCTTGTAACCAAAGTCGTGGAGTGAAAAGAATTTAGGGTCGAGGTGAATACCCCAGACGCTGACATCCGTTGAAATAACGGTACTTCCGACCGTTGGTTCGAGGACCGCCGCGTCATCACCAATGTGGACTTCACCGGCGGGAATGTGTGATGCCGAAACGACGCGGGAGATAGCCTTGAGGACGTCATCTTCACGTCGGCCTGGCCCCTCCGGGGACTCGACCGGTGGGGGGAGGGCCGTCACAGTGAAGCACGATGCAACGAGGCACCGGGCAGACCGAAGGGACACGCAGTGCAATACCCAACGAAGAACAAGAAATTAATCGCCTGGGTGGAGGAAGTAGCGCAACTCACTACTCCCGATCGTATCTACTGGTGCGATGGTTCGCAGGCCGAATACGACCGTTTATGCCAAGAATTGGTAGAAGCGGGAACTTTCAAGAGGCTGAATGAGGCCAAGCGCCCCAATTCCTACTACGCGACCTCCGACCCGAGTGACGTCGCTCGCGTCGAAGATCGCACCTACATTTGCTCGCTGAACGAAGAAGACGCCGGCCCCAACAACAATTGGGTCGACCCAACGGAGATGCGCGGAACACTTAAGGGCCTCTTCGCCGGCTCGATGAAGGGTCGCACGATGTACGTTGTCCCCTTCTCCATGGGACCACTCGGCTCGGCAATCTCTCACATCGGAGTGGAGCTGACCGACTCACCCTACGTTGCGGTCTCCATGAAAATCATGACGCGCATGGGCACCGGCGCGCTAGAGGTCCTCGGTGAAGAGGGTGACTTTGTGCCCTGTCTGCACTCGGTGGGGGCCCCCTTGAGCCCCGGTCAAGCTGACGTTCGCTGGCCCTGCAACGAGACCAAATACATTGTGCACTTCCCCGAAACCAAAGAAATCATCTCCTACGGTTCGGGCTACGGCGGTAACGCCCTCTTGGGTAAAAAGTGCTTCGCCCTGCGTATCGCCTCGACGATGGCCCACACCGATGGCTGGCTGGCTGAGCACATGCTCATCATCAAGTTGACCTCACCCCAGGGTGAGGCTCGCTACATCGCTGGGGCCTTCCCCTCGGCCTGCGGCAAGACCAATCTTGCCATGCTCGTTCCCACCCTGCCCGGCTGGAAGGTCGAAACGGTCGGTGACGATATCTGTTGGATGAAGCCCGGGATCGACGGTCGACTCTACGCAATTAACCCCGAGGCGGGATTCTTTGGCGTGGCCCCCGGCACCAACATGGAGACCAACTCCAACGCAATGTTGTCAATTCGAGCCAACACCATCTTTACCAACACCGCCCTCACCGCCGATGGTGACGTGTGGTGGGAGGGCTTGGGCGAGCCCCCCGCTGGTTTGACCGATTGGAAGGGCCAGGCTTGGTCGAAGGACTCGGGGACTCCGGCGGCCCACCCCAATTCACGTTTCACCGCACCCGCGGGGCAGGACCCCGCAATTGCGCCCGAGTGGCAAGACCCCGCCGGCGTGCCCATTGACGCCATTCTCTTTGGTGGTCGACGAGCTCACACCGTGCCCTTGGTCGTCCAGTCCAAGTCGTGGGACCACGGGGTCTTCTTGGGGTCAATCATGGCCTCTGAGACCACCGCTGCGGCCACCGGGGCCGTGGGGAACCTCCGTCGTGACCCCTTTGCGATGCTTCCCTTCTGCGGATACAACTTTGGTGACTATTTTGCGCACTGGCTCACCTTCGCTGCCACGTATGGCGAGTCGGCCCTGCCAAAGATCTTTTACGTCAATTGGTTCCGCAAGGGAGATGATGGTCGCTGGCTCTGGCCGGGCTTTGGCGAAAACAGTCGCGTGCTCGAGTGGATCTTTGAGCGCAGTGCCGGCCGCGGCGACGCTATCGATACGCCCATTGGCTATCTTCCAACCCTTGACGCAATAAATGTCGAGGGCCTCAAAGTCAGTACTGCGGACATGACCGAACTCTTGGCGGTAAACGAAGCGGAGTGGCGAGCAGAAGTGCCCCTGATTCGTGAGCACTACGCCCAGTTCAAGGACCGCACACCCACGCGATTAGGGGAACTGGTTACCGAACTTGAAGTAGCACTTCAGTAGTGATACCCCACCGCCAGACCCTGCGGGGTTGAGCGGTGGGTTTTTCTACGCCTTGGCTTCAGCGTCGGCGACGATGACTCGTGGCCCCGAAGGCCAGTCAAAGTAGCGCCACGTCCAGTTGATAATGACGCGGATCTTGTTGCGAGAACCCACCAGGTACCACAGGTGCAGCCCTAGCCAGGCCAACCAGCCGGCGGTACCGCGGATTACACCAAAGCCCGGAACCTTCGCCACCGCCGCGCGACGACCAATGGTGGCCATGATTCCCTTGTTGCGGTACTTCATTGGCGTAGTGGGCTGGCCACTTTCGACCGCGAGGATATTTGCCGCGCACTGTCGTCCAGACTGAATCGCCACCGGGGCTAGCTGGGGCAAGAATCCCTCACCCTCTCGAATCGCCGCCGAGTCCCCAATCGCCCACACGTTGGACGAACCCACCAGCCGGAGGTCCGGTTCGACCAGAACTCGACCACCGGGCCCGTGCTCTTCGGCGACGGAGGTGGCTAACGTTCCGGCGGCGGTCACGCCAGCACACCACACCACAGCGGCCGTCTCGATCTCATCACCATCTTCAAATCGAATGGAGTGATCGGTAACTTCGACTACTACGCGTCCAAATTGCAGTTCGACACCAATGGACTTCAGGTGCTTTTCGGCGTAGGCGGAGGCGCTCACCGGGAAGGGCAACAACACTCGCTCCACCCGGTCAACCAGGATGACGTGAATATTTTCCGGGTCCAGCCGAAGGCCGTCGCGCTTGACGACCAGGCGCATTAGCTCGCTGAGAGCCCCGGCGGTCTCCACCCCGGTGGGTCCTCCACCAACGACAACGTAGTTAAGGGTGGTCGGCTTCGAGGCCGAGCGGACCTCGGCTTCTTCGAGTGAGGTCAAGAGCCGATTTCGCAAGTGTCGCGCATCGGCCAAGGTGTAGAGGGGCATGGCGTACTGCGAAGCACCGGGAATACCAAAGTACGAGGCGGTCGCCCCCGTCGCCACGACTAGGTGGTCGTAGTTGAGCACACCGCCATCTTCCAGGACGACCTGATTCTGCACGTGGCGGATCTCACGAACACTGCCGTGTCGAAAGTCCACGTTGGCCACGTTGCCAAAGATGGTTCGAATGGGGTAGGCCACATCGGCTGGCTCGAGCCCCGCCGTTGCCACCTGATACAGCAGAGGCAGGAAACTGTGAAAGTTGTTCCTATCGACCAGGGTGACACGAACGTTGTGGCCCGCGAGACCGCGTGCTGTCGCGAGTCCCCCAAAGCCACCGCCGACAATCACCACGTGCGGAAGTAACTCGAGTTCTGCCAGGGGCATTTTTTGTACGTGGCGGGCCATTACCTTCAATCATAGGAGTTTGGCGAGGCAAAAATTACCCCTTGACCGTCTGGCGCCGACCTGCGAGGTACCAGAGGGCCGCCACCACTAGCGCCAACGCTACGATGCGGTCTCCCACGCCGAAGTTAAGCGGAACCGCCACGGGTACGAGAGCGCCGAGCACCCAGGCGAGTTGCTGGCGAACGGCGAAGCGAGCGAAGGTGCGCCCTTGCGAGCCCTCGGCGATGTGGCGCTGGGTCAGCGAGTCAAAGGAGGGCTGCAAGATGGAGGCCGCCACCCCCAGCCATCCCGCCAGGACGACCTGGAAAGCGAGGAGGGGGTACAAGGAGACGGCAAATGCTCCCACCCCTGCGCCAAACAAGGACACGAACAAGAACACTGGCTCACTGCGCATGGTTCGCATTCGAGTCACTATGGCCAGACCCAGCATTGATCCGACCCCGCTCGCCGACAGCGCCAGTGCGTAGAGACCGAGGTTCGCGTGCTCACGCCGCAACCCGAAGGCCAGCAGAAAGGTCACAAAACCCACTGCCGCTCGCATCGTGGTCGCCGCGAAGAGTCCCCAGGCCACTTCACTCGTACCGGTGGGATTGAGTCGGAGGTGGTCTTTTTCCAACCGGCTCAATTCACTTCGCGGAACCGTCAATTTTTTGGCCGCTACCAATCGGGTGCTCGCCACGACACTGCCCGCGAATACCAGAGTTGCCAAGTAGAGAACCCACGGGGCCCCAACCGTTTTCAAGACGGCAGCCCCGACAAAGCCAGTAACAAATCCCGCCAGGGTACCCAACAGGGTGAGCTGAGCGTTGAAACCCGCAAAACCCGATGGGCCATCGGGGTCCGACGAGGGCCACCCCGCGCGAGATAGTGAAGCCCGGTGGAGGGCAAATTGATCACTCCTGGCCATCTGTGGAACGAGTGCGCCGCGAGTAACCACGTAGAGCTTCGAGGATATGAGAACGACGAAGGCCTCGGGGAAAAGCCAGAGACTGTTGAGGTGCGTGGCCATCGAAAAGCACAACAGCGCTCGAGCTGCACCGGAGATTGCCAGCAAAAAGCGGCGCCCGTGTCGAGCCCGGTCAATGAGTGGTCCGAGTAGGGGCGACACCACTGCGAAGGGGGCAATCGTTAGGGCGAGGTAGGCCAGCACTTTGAGCTTGGCCGTATCGGGCGAAACTGAGAAAAAGAGTGAACCAGCGAGCGAGATTGTGACTAACGTGTCGCCGGCCATCATCAAAACGTGCACGAGGGCCAATCGCCCGAAGGCGGTTCCTTGATCAAACAGATCGAGGAGGGCCGCACCAACTAGGGAGAAAAATCCGCGAGTGCGTTTCAACGGTTCTCCTTAGTTTGAATTACAGGCCAGTTTTCGAATCTTCTCCGGCACGGTGGTGGTTGGACAGTATTTGAGTCGATTGACCTGCAGCCAACCTAGGGGTTCAAAGTACTCCAACTCGGTCACCGATACTGTGTGCTGTCCATCGCTGATTGTGGCCCAGACGTACGCCCACTTGCCTTCACACCCAAAGCTCTGGACCGACTGAACGTGAAAACTTCCCGACCAACTCTGCGTTAGTCCGGCTGGGGTGCAGGCCGCTTGAGCATCAGTTTGGGTATTGGGTGAGGCGAGGATAACGCCGACTCCGATAAGGACGAGCAGTATGAGTAGCGCGACCAGGCCAACCCCGACTTTTCCAGGAATGCGCACTAAGGCCTAACCCTCGAGATCAGGGTGCGAGAGACCAGCGACAGTCCGCCCTCGCCCACCGGTTCAAGGTTGCGGGCCCGCGCGTGGTCGGCATTGGTTGTCACGTAGTCACTTTACCCATCCACATCGGCCGCTCGGCCGCCCCGAGTCAAGGGTCAGGGCCCGTAAAACCCATTACTCCGGTTCGTCCTTTCTTCACCCGAAATTGCGCACCCTCCGATACTCGATATTTCAATATCCGGTGGCTAGAATTTTCTTCATAATGCGTCGCAACCTCATCATTTCAGTCTTGAGCGTCGCGCTCACCGTGACGACCTCTACCGGCACCGCCCTTGCGTCCCAGCCCCGTGCGGTACCGACGACCAACCTGGCCAATTGTCGATTTAGCCAGAGCCAAGTATTTGGCGGCGTGTCACGCATCACCTCCACCCAACTCTTTGCGAGTGACTTCCAGCTACCCTACGCCGATCACCTGCGGCGAACCCTGACGACTCGTGACATACGCAGCACCGACTACTACGCCTTCACGCCACTGGCTGGAAATAGCTGGGCGTTGAGCCTGTACCGGCAAAACGGAACGTTGAAGCAGGTGATTGACTCTTCCGGAATCTTCCTAGCGGTCGGGCTGGGTTTTTACTACTACAACGGTGATGGCAGTTTTCACACCGTGATCTCGACTCGCCAGGGATACCTCACCGGGGACGCCCACAACTGGCCCATTGCCTTCAAGAATCCGACGGGTTCAACCCTGAGCAATATGAACAACTGCTCCGCTACACCTCTCGCGGTCGGCGAGACCTTGCAAAGCGCCCAGGGGACTACCACCACAATTCACGGCACGACGACAACCACTGCCACTCAAGCAACGACCACAACCACTGCGCCCACCACGACGACAACCTCTCAACTCGCCCACACGGGTTTGAAGACTGATCTTGCGTTAGGTTCGGCGATGTGGCTGGTGGCGCTTGGTATGTTGCTGATGGTGGCGACGCAGTTACGTCGCCGTCGCATCAACTAGTTACCAAATCTGGACTCGGTCCTTAGGCGACATCCACATGGGATCGCCCTCGTTCACCTCAAAAGCTTCGTAGAACACTTCGACGTTTTTAACGATCTGATTGACGCGGAACTCCGGTGGGGAGTGTGGGTCAATCGCTAACAGACGTTCGGCTTCGGCGGGACGGGCCTGGTGTTTCCAAATCTGGGCCCACGACAGTACAAAGCGTTCGGCCCCAGTCAAGCCGTCAATGACCGGTGGCTCTTGGCCATTTAGCGAAAGCACGTAGGCCTTCCACGCAATGCTGAGACCTCCCAGGTCACCAATATTCTCACCAATGGTCAGCGCACCATTGACAAACAGTCCTGGGCACTCTCGAGGACTCAGGGCGTTGAACTGATCAATCAAGACCGAGGTGCGCGCTTCAAAGGCCTCGCGATCTTGCTCGGTCCACCAGTCCTTCAATCGGCCCTGTCCGTCGTAGCGAGACCCCTGATCATCGAATCCGTGACCAATCTCGTGTCCAATAACTCCACCGATCGCGCCATAATTGGCCGCCGCATCGCGGTTGGGGTCAAAGAAGGGGGCTTGCAGAATTGCGGCCGGGAAGACTATTTCGTTCATGCCCGGGTTGTAATAAGCGTTGATGGTTTGTGGGGTCATGTGCCACTCACCTCGGTCCACGGGCCCCGCCAACTTGTTCATCTCGTATGCGAGTTCAAACTCGTGACTAGCTAGTACGTTCCCAATCAGATCGTTCGCGGAGACCGAAAGTGCATCGTAGTTACGCCACTTGTCGGGGTGCCCAATTTTGGGAGTAAACAATTCAAGCTTCTCGAGGGCTCGTTCGCGAGTTTCCGTCGACATCCACTCGAGTCCGGTGATGCTCTCACGGTAGGCCGCTACCAGCATGGTCACCAGCTCGTCCATCTTGGACTTGGTCTCGGCGGGATAGAAACGCTCGACGTAGGCCTCACCGATTTGCTCGCCCATCACACCTTCGGTGAAGGAGATGGCGCGCTTCCAGCGTTCGCGAAGTACTGGTACGCCGCTCAGGGTCCGTCCATAAAAGTCGAAGTTCTCCGAGACAAACTCTTCGCTGAGGTACGCCGCTAGTGATGTCACGACCTTCCATTCGAGCCAGCCTCGCCAGAGCGACATGTCGATGGTGTCAACTAGTCCACCCAAGTGTTCGATGAAACTGGGCTGGCGAACAACTAGCTGAGCCACGAGCGGAGCGGGAACCTGACTCGCCTCTCGCCAGAGGTCAAGTAGTCCCGAGTTATCGCTCCACAGAGCGGTGAACTCCGACCAGCTCTTCTGGTTGTAGGTTTTGGTTGCTTCGCGCGAGGCTACGTTGTCCCAGTGCCCTGCGCCAATTTTCTTTTCCAAATCGAGAATAGCGGTGGCCTTTTCCTGAGGGTTCTGAACCTTGGCTAGCGTGAGCATCTTGCTTACGTGATTAACGAAGGCGTCGAGCACGGGTGCAAACTGTGCTTCGCGGTAGTAACTCTCATCGGGCAGAGAGAGTCCGCCTTGTTCAATGAAGAGGCGATAAATCTCGGTGTCCTCTTTGTCGTTGTCCACGTACAGGCCAACGAATCCACCAATTCCTTGGCGCTGGAACTCTCCAATCAGGGTGAAGAGATCCTCTTTCGTGTTGAGCGCTTGTATTTTTTCGAGCCATGGAGCAAGCGGCGAAGCGCCAAGTTCTCCAATCGTTTGGGTATCCATGAAAGAGGTGTAGAGGTCTCCGACTTTGCGCTCACTCGTCCCCGATGGTGCGGACTGGAACTCTTGAATAATTCCGCGCACCGCAATCTCTGCGGCGTCGTTTAATTCGTCAAAGACACCAAAGCGCGCCTTGTCTTCGGGTATGGGCTTGGCCTTGACCCAGCCATCATTGGCGAATCCAAAGAGGTCCTGAGCGGCGGTGACCTCTTCGCTGAAGTAATCACGGTTGATTCCTGAGGGGATGTGGTT
>Ga0136642_1000810_pt1 | contig 14899 bp, 14 predicted proteins | sample LowCatLa1302831Y_FD_115313 | JGI IMG/M metagenome (GOLD analysis project Ga0136642, IMG submission 115313) | Freshwater microbial communities from Lower Cathedral Lake, Yosemite National Park, California, USA - 13028-31Y | ecosystem: Environmental > Aquatic > Freshwater > Lake ... | reverse complement strand
GGACGATGACGAGGATGAAGAAGAGCAACAAGAAGTATTTGAAGCTCCTCCCGAGCTGTCTATTATGGACTTGACTTTGACTGGTGCTCCCGAGGATGATGACCAGCAGCCCGAGATGCCTGCTGTTGTCATGTCTACTCGTTCTTTTGAGGAAGCGGTCGCAGCAGCTCAGCAAGAGATTCCTCCTGCTCCCAAGAGAAAACTCAGAGTCGTGAGAGATTTTGTCGGCTACAACGCCGTGACTGGCAAGATGGATGGACCTGTTTTGAAAACGAACCATCAAGGGTCCGTGTGACCCAGGTCCTTATAAAAGTCATCCCACACGGACCCGTCCAGGTTCGGAACTTAAATATGCCTCTATTATATATGGAATGGACACAGAAACAAGAAGATTTCCTCACCAAGCTCCACTTTGAATGCCACACTCTCTCCGAATACAACAGGAAACAATATGAAATGTACAGCCGCATCAACCAGCGATTTTCTATCCCAATTTTGGTCATCTCGGGACTGAATAGTTTATTTGCTGTGTCAACCCAAAACTTCATTAAGCAAGATTTCATTAGCATCATCAATGCCTCGCTCTCTCTCTTTTGTAGCATCCTCGGCAGCATCCAGCTCTTTATGAAGATAGACATGAAACTTCATACCTTTGTGGTGTGTAACCATGAGTTTACCAAGTTACTTTACAAAATAAGCAAAGAGTTGGCGATGGATAGGACAATGCGTTCTTCTGCGGGCAAGCAATTTGTGCTAGAGGCATTTAACGAGTTCAACTCTATTTTAGATAAACAGGAAACCAAGGCAAAGAAAGTCAAAAATTGGCTGCTGTTGGAGATAAGTTTGATTGGGGATGAAAGCAATAGCTCGGAAAATAGTAGCACGAATGCCTCCTCTTTAGAAGAGGTATAAAGGATTTTTTAATCCTCTTCCTGATTTCCCTCGGTGAGCCCAGCGTTAAACATCTGCTGGGTGACGCTCCCACCGCCAGGGATGCCCGACTCGGCACGCAGTGCCTTGCTGCTGCTGCTGCTGTTGGAGGAACCGCCAGCTATGATCTGGTGCCCACGCTTGTTCCCTCCCGTGAGAGAGCGTTTATCGTCATCGTCGTCGTCATCGTCGTTGTCTTGCTCGTGCTCGTGATGGTCGGAGCCGCCCATGGAACTGTTGCTGCTACCACCTCCGCCCGCCTTGCCAAATCGATCCAGCACGTTGCCCTCCTTGAGCACCTTGTCGTGGGCTTCACGGGCGAGCTTGAGAAGCAGGTCCACGGGGAGAGAGCCGAAGCTCTTCTCTGCCTGGCGGGCAGCCACAAGGTGCTTGCTCGTCTTGGAGACAGAGTCGGCGAACTCCACGTACTTCTTCAGGTCCTCCTCGGTCTTGGTCTTAAAAGGGTGTGTGTGGAGGAGAATGTATTAGAAATAAAGACACACGCACCCGTTTTCCGATTTAACGTACCATGAGAATCTCCGTGGCGACCTGAGTCATGCCGCCCGAGTACCCGCCCAGAATGCGAGTCGGGCACGACTCCATCTGCTGACGAGCGGCTTGCTGGGCGGTCTTTGCCTCCGACATCTTGCTCGTACAGTACGTGGACAGGTCGCTCAGCTCTGCGGCAGTGAAATCGCCCGTGAACTTGCCAAGAGCAATCTTAGAGAATGCCTCGTGGAGCTTTTCCTCGCTCAGATCTAGCGAGAGGAGGGTGTCCATTGTCGTGAGGAAGCTCTTGAGAACATCCTTCACCTTCTGCGACAGGAACTTGTTCTCCAGCTGAGGAGGGCGACCCGCAGGGTTGTTGGAGGGGCGTGGAACCGTCACGCTCGTCTCGGCGGTCGCCATGGCGGGGGGCTCTGTTGCCGCAATCACCCCTGGCTCCTTCTTGATGATTTTGCTGCCCTTTGGCGGCATGCTGGAACTGAGCGGGGGCAAAAAAGCCACGCGGAGTTTAGGAGCTGTATCTCAATGTCGTGGTTTGGTCCGCTTTTAGATAGTGATTATCTCGTGAGATATCCAATCGTCGGTTGAGATACCCAAATCTATCTCGTGGAACCAAATCGGAACTCAAATAAATTGTGCGTGCTCATCTACGCAGTAAAACCCTGTGAAGTTGTGGGAGAACTTGCGGTTATCATCGTGGGCTTCTATGTCTATTTTCAGGAAGTTAAACTTCTCTCGGGTGGCATCTTTGTAGATGTTTTTCAACTCCTGCTTGTCATCGCTCACGGAGAACTCATTCAGCACCATGCTCACGTCACGGGCACTCGTCAGCTTGAACAGGATGATGTAATTCATCTGAAGGCGTAGCGTGCGGTTGGTTTTATAGAAACTCTGCGTCAAAAACAAGAGCGAAACTCCAGCCCCGTGCTTGCGGCAACGGATGGCATACTGCTCCACGACTCGCTGGTCCTTCTCAAGAACCATATCATCAAACACGAGCAACTGCTGTTTGTCTTTGTTGCCAAACTCCTCGGGCGGCGGCAAATCGCTCAGCTTTGTATAGAACTTGAGGTACTTGGGCGGCACCTTCTTCTCCAAGAACTCGTACAGCGGCTCTCCCGTGCCCATTTTACTCACAATCGTGATGAATCCAAAAGTGTCCTGAGCAAGGGCTAAATAATTGAGGAGCCACGTCGTCTTGCCCATGCCTGAGCCACCACAACACAGGATTCTGGCGGGCGTTTTGATTTGCGTCTGGTCAAAGTGCGGGTTCCACTGAGGTGTTAGCTTCTTCTTCACATCGTCGTGCTCATAGAAATTGATGATTTGGTTGCTGGCTGCGGGCGGAGCATCTTTTTTAGGTGGCATTCTATATTATCTCACAAGATAATATTGAATCGGGCATCGGCGGGTCCGTGTGGAACAACTTCTTTAAAGACCTGGGGCACACGGACCCGTCTTGGTCTGACATACAATTTTAAAATGCTCTGGGTCCTCGCAGGACGCTTCTATTCCAGCCAACTTCAAGACGGTAATGATTTCATTGTGGTCTCCAGCCCATGCCAAGCACAACTCATCGCTGCCTTCTTTTAATCTTTCATAATCCTGGTCTAGAAATACAACCTTATTCTCAAGCCCATCGGGAACCTCAGCCCAACCACATGAACTACAACAGGTATGCTTCTGTTTACACCAATAACCCAAGACCCGCAGTATTTTAAATGCCTTCTCCATCTTATTTTTGAACTTAATAACTCCTGACATCTGCTTTTCTTACTACATTAACTACAGACATTACGTTTAAGCCCTTTCAACAATGAATAAATCAGTCCCGCTTCACATACAGCATCTGCTGGTTCAAGCTGTGACCCATGTCAGTGGCGAGTTGCTCCATCTTGCGAAGCGGGGGGATATCCTTGTACACATTGGTCAAGAAGATGTGTCGCAACATGTCGGTGGAAATGTGTTTTCCATCAAAGACCTTGTTGAGAATGCGGCTAATCTGTGGGCTGGACAAGGGCTGGAGCGTGGAGCTTACCAACATAAAGTCCGTCTTGTTCAGCTTTATCCATTTCTTGATGAGCTTGTTGAGCTCGGCGGGCACGGTCAGCGTCTGGACTCCATACTTTGCCGAGGTCTTGTACTGGTTGAAAAACAACTTGCCCGACTTATAATAATTGTCTTTCAAAGGGTCATAGTTGCGAATCTTGAGCAAGGCATAGTCCATGCTGCGTCGGGGAGGGAACTCCTGCCCATATACCCCGCCAAGAAACGACAGGAGAAAGAACTCTACCATGGTGCTCACGTGAGGAAGGGACTTGTGGGCAAACATCTCTACGACTTGCTTTTGTAGCTTATCATACACTGCCTGGATGCCACTGGGCTCTACCCAATTGTCCTTCTCCTTGTTATCCATCTTCTGGTTCTTATAATCCTCGTTGACTTTCTTACAATCCTCAATCATGAGGTCACGGTATTGGGGCTCCTCTGTGAGCACAAAGCAAGCAGAGAGGACGGACTTGCGAGAACGGCTGGGAGAACTTTGAAGATACTGTAGTATTTCTTTCGTGTGATGTTGAAACCAATCGGCATTCTCTTCTTTCTTTTCCGTGGCGGGAGATAAATGCTTGTGGAGATTAACAAGGGTGGAGACGTAAGTTCGTAAGGAACTTGGAGAAAGCTTGGGGCGTTTGTCTTGGATGGTCTTGGCGATAATTTCCCTAAAGGATGACATCGTTAGATTATAGAATCTATAAACTAAAGAGAGAAAAGAATTATCTGAAATCGGACTTACAAGGGTCCGTGTGGGCGAGGTTTCTATAGAAGTCATCCCACACGGACCCGTCCAGGTCCGTTCCTTTTTCCTATTTCAAGAGTTTCTTGATTTGAGGCGGCATAACAGCATCAGGAAGCATGCGATAGAAGTCACCCAGTCGTATGTCGTTGTTCTTGGGATTGTCGTCAAAGAGATTGACAAAGTCGTTGGCTTTTTCATAGAGCTTGCCCGAGTGGCGATGACAATAAATCATAAGAGCCAGGCAAAAGGAACCGCAGTTGTCCGAGGTAATGTACTGATTCTGTCGCATGGTGTATGCCAGCCGACAGCCACGCTTCCGCTTGATAAAATCCACGATTTCTTGGATGGGAACTTGTCCAAAGGGGTCATAATAGAGTGCCTCTTGAGGAGTCACGAGGAGGGCAGTCCAATGAGTCCCGTTGCCCTCTGAGCCGCTCTCTAAGTTCACAATGTAATTGCCCGTCTTAACACTCTTGGGTAGCTCGTCCTTCATGAAGCAAGCAATTAGAGGGGTCTTGTAATGAGTCGCCATCTTCTCCAGGTCCAGATTCGTCAACATCAATCGTATAAGGTATGTCTAGAAGATTGCCCGATGCGTCACAGTCATTTGAAACAGGCACTTGGTTGCCAGCTAAATCAATCACGCTCCTGGTTTGTTCCTCCATGCGTTTCTCAGCAAGAACCTTCGAGGTCCACTCGTTCTCTGCGGGATACTGGCGAAGGTATTGACTCTCGCTTAAACCAAGTACCTCCCAGATGGGCTTGGCGTTTGCCATGGACTCTGTGACGATGTCGGGTAGCGTGTAGGTGCTCTGAAATATGTCGGTGACGTTGAAAATGTTGCCGCTGCTGTCCATATAGAGTAGTCGTAGATAAAAATATGCCCGCCTAAATATATAATGAACTCCAAGAATCTGCTGGTCAAGCTGAACAATTACGACTACTCTCCCACGAGTATCGCCCAGGTTGTTGAATACAAGAAGCACGGCACGATACCCGAGGGAAAGAAAGCAGCGGCGTACAAGCGGCATTGGGCAAACTTTGTGTTGGAAGAAGGTGATAAGCTGTACTATGACGACCCGCATTTAGAGGTGATTCCAACTGATTACCGCCAGGAGCTGCTGAAGCAAATCTATGATGACCCCGTGCTCGGAGTCGGAGCGGGCATCAAAACATTGTATCGGTATATCGTGTCAAAGTTTCTCGGCATTCGTCGCACGGATGTGGATGCCTTCCTCAAAAGCCAGAAGGTGTATGGTCTCACCCGCCCTCTCAAACATGTCATCAACAAACCCATATACGCAGCGGCACCCAACAATCACTGGTGTATAGATTTGGTGGACTTAGGACGGTACTTCAATGCGAAGAAGCCCGTAGATGCTGCTGCTGCTGCTGCTGAGGATGCTGGGAATGATAACCTCGCCAATAAAGGATTTAGATATATCCTCAGTTGTATTGATGTGAACACACGGTATTGTTGGGCAGAGCCACTCAAGTACAAAGATGCCGCAGGCGTGAGGGATGCCATGGAACGCATTTGCCAGAGAGCAAACGGCACGTATCCCAAGGTTCTTCAGGCAGACAACGGCACCGAGTTTCGTGGCGTGATGGACATTTGGAAACACGAGCACGGCATCAAGAGCATCTACACACGATCGTACACGCCCGAGTCCAATGGTCTCGTGGAAAACATGAACCAGCAGATTCTGAAGATCCTGCGTGAGTACATGGTTCGGCACAACGACAACAACTGGGTAGATTGGCTTCAGGAAGCGTGTCGTGCGAAAAACCTCCAGTATAATAGCACCATACGTGCGACTCCACAAAGCGTGTGGAAATCAGGGCACAACTTCGCCCCGCACGCCAACGATTATCAATCCAGCAATTTGAGGAAGGCGGCTGCTCGGGAAATCAAGCGAAACACCACGGCACTGTTCAAAGTCGGTGACGTGGTACGAATCAAGCTCACATCATTAAGCACTGCTGTACGAAAGGAGGTAAAGAGTGGCAACTCCAAGGTCATTGTGGTGCGGTACTCGCCAAAGTTGTATAAAATCACAAAGGCATTGCGTTTTAACGCAAACTATGCGAAGCAGGAGTACTGGGTAGCCCCCTTGGAAGATCCCCCCGCTCAACACCCGCAGAATGTGCGTACGCGTGCTAATTCCAATGGACCGCAACGATTTTTTGGGTCCGATTTCCAGCTCGTAAACGATGTCTCGGCAGGCAGAGAAGGGATTACTCTGGCTGAGGCAACGGAGCTGAACAAGACCAAGCCCCAGACCAGAGAACAAACGGCGACTTTTCAAAGAGCCGAGGAGCGACGCAAAGCCCAGCAAGATGCTGAGGTGGAACGTTTTAAACGCCAACAAGAGCGTCAAAGAGCGGCTCTCGCACGAGAAAAGCAGGTGGAAGAGTATAGGCAGCAGCGTCATCGGGAGCGTGTTGAGGAGGAAGCTCAGCGGCAACAGCAGATTCAACAAAGACAGGTGAACCGAGCTCAGCAAGCCAGGCGTAATCGCCAGCAGCGACAGTATGAGTTGGAGCAACGACAGCTTGAGCGAGTGGAGGCAGAGAACAATCGTTTCCTTAACAGACCATCACGGAGACGAGGTGGATTGGATTCGGGCACGGGATTGATGTCCTGGGACTTCCAAGCTTGGACGGGTCCGTGCGTCCCAGGTCTTTAAAGGAATCGTTCCACACGGACCCTTGATGGCTCGGTCGGAGTAAAATATCTCTGGACTCTCTATAGACCACATGACATTGACCCTATCCGTCAATAAGCTCGTCCTGACATGGGCTACGACCATAGAAAACATTGCTGAGTTCCATCTGCTCGTCGCCAATACGACCGATCGAACGCCTATTGTCAAGATTGAGATTTACGACCCAACAGCGAGGTCATACACTTTAGACGCAACTCTGCTAATACCTGGCAAGGTCTTTGTGGTCAGCATTCAAGCGACAGATGTGAATGGAGCGGTCGTCACAAGTAATATCGTGAACCCTGATGCCCCGCTCGGCACCCCTGCTCCTGCGATTAGCTCCATTATTGGTCTAGACAATGCCCTTCAGGTAAATGTTACATATCCGACATTGGCTTCCTACGACACGCTTCTAACTGGCTCTCCTCAAATCGTTTTTATTGTCTTGGACACCACAGGACCTAACAAATATGTTACAGTTAAAAGACCCAGCGGCTTGGCTCAATACACACTGAGCAAAGCGGATGATGCCAACATTGAGAACTTCCAAACCTTTGAAGTATGTTGCTACATGATGCCCGATTCTGCCGACACAAAGCACAAGAATCCGTCCGCCATTTCCAACACCGTGATTGCGACATGTTCCAATCAAGCTGGAGCTCCTTACCTTGTCCCGACATTGTCTGATTTCAACCAAGACAACTCCTCGTATCCATTAAAGATACAGTGGCAGTCACCTGCCGATGAAAGCACATGGACTGGCAACAGCTCCAAACTTGTGGAAATCTTTGTCAAGAAGGCATCAGACAGCAACTTTCCCGACATACCCACCAATACATTGGACTTGAACAAAGGATACAACGTTGGTTACCTTGCTCAAGTTGTGAACGCCAAAGCCGCAGATGCTGCTCCTCGTGGCTATTATTTCCAAGAATATCAGTTGACTGGTGTCTTTGAACCAAGTGCGTGGCAAATCAAGATTCGGTACAGAATTGATTCAAGGGCTGGGGCGTTTAGCGAGGTTGTCTCGTGGAACAACCAGTATATTGACCAACCTTTGAACTTATCTGCCATTGTAGACCCAGCAACCAGCGTCATTAATTTCTCGTGGAAAGCCAACCCCGCATGGACTTCGTATCCCACAGCCGTCGGCTCCAACTATCAAGTCCAATTGATTGGGTCAGAACCTGAGAATGTGCTGGGGGCTACATCTTTCTCAAAATCTTTTACAGCCAGCGACATTGGCAAAACTTTACAGTTCCGCGTGCGATTGACTTACACCAGTGTCAACTCACATGCGAATTGGTACGGGCAATTTGGAAACTTTAGCGATGTGGTTCCTTACGTTTTGCCAGGTCCTGTGACCAACTCTTCTGCTGTGGCGGGAGACCAGCAAATTACTGTCTCGTGGTCTCCTCCCAGTGCTACTGACGGCAATACCCACACGGACAACGCAGCGAGAGTCGTCGTCACATTAGAGGGTGACGGTAATTCATTCACCAACACAACGGATGCTTCCAATGGAACTTATGTGATTTCCAACTTAGTCAATGGTAACAAGTACACAGTGGACATATTCTCCATCGCCACTTCCCCCATCAGCACCACGGTGATCAGCACACAAAAGGTCTCTTTTCAACATGTGGCTCCTATTGGAAGTCCCCCAACCCCTACGGGTGTTGTTGCCGTTGCTGGCTCATCTCAAATTACATATAGCTGGAACGAGCATGTCGGGGAAGTCAAGAACGGAGCCACCATTGCCTCCTTTGCCTACACGCTTAACGGGCAAAGCTTTACAACCTTGTCCAATCCTCTCGTGGTGACGGGCTTATCTGATGGAACTCAATATTCTTTTACCTTGTCTGAGGTCAGCACGGGAGGTGTGAGCAGTGCTTTTACTGACGCTGTGCTTGCGACTCCTACTGGCTCAGCTTCTATTAGCAATGTAGTTCTCTCTGGCACGACGGTCACTTGCTCCTTTGCTCCTCATGGAAACAAGATTCTTGCGTGGGAAGTCGTTGGACTCCCTGCTCAGCTTCAGATCGGCGACTACCCGCTCATTGTTTCCACGCCCACGAATGTCTCCCCATACACAAACAACGTCACGGGCACGATTCCCCTCATGTTTTCTTTCACTCAACTCAGCAGCAACCTTGCCAACGTCATTATTCTCATTCAGACCTCGGCAGGCACAGCGGTTTACAATTCCTTTACCGCTTAAGGCATGTGGAGCGGGTAATGTTTCCCAAGGGTCCGTGTGGGATGACTTCTATAGAAACCTCGCCCACACGGACCCGTTGCCCCCCGATTCTCAATGTTGCCTCTCCTTCTTCTTTTCATGATGGGATATTAAGAGCAGAGTACAGAATCGTACCCAGTTTTTAATAGCTGCCTCTTGAGGCATATCATTGAGTTCCACCATGTCCCGATATGCGTCCATCTGAACCTCCAACATCGCATCGTATTCAGCTCCTTCGTGATACATTCCTTGTTATACAGAGTTTTGTTAAATTGTCTTTATCTAGATTTATTTCATATATTATATTTTATCTACTTTTCTCTTCATTCTCAAGAATTAAAACGTTTTAATTGATAGATTTCATTGAGAAAATAGATAAGTATTATCTAGATATATATTCTAGATAATATTTGACGAGAAATACCGTAGATAACACCCCCTATTTCTTTCTCAAAGACCTGAGGTGAGCCATGCGAGCAGCCATTTCGGGAGTTCCTTTCTTGAGTTTACCTCCTTTGCTTTGTTCACCTGGAGCAATAAAGGAGCCGCCAATCTTGGGCAAGCTGGATACAACGTGGTCAAAATGAGGCATCACAGGCGTGGGAGTGTGACCGAGAATGGTGTTGAGAACAGGAATGCCTCCGACGAGGGCACATCCCTCCATGTTGACACGGCGGGCATGTTTACGCTGTGACATGCCGCTACCATTGATGGCGTGGTCTACTGCTGCTGCTCCGTTGTAGCCAGCGTTGTAGCCAGCTGTAAAAGGATTGACACCCGCAACGGGAACAAAGAGCTTACCAAGGTTGTTCCCAGCATTAGTAATATCGTCTAATAAATCGCCACCCATTTTCTTGCCACGATGTTGACGCATCCTTTCGCCCCATGCTTTCGCTTCCGCTGAGCCCTTAACCAGTTTTCCGATTTTCCTGGGCTTCACCGTATTAGGCAGTCCTTCAAACATTGTCTTTCTGCCAGTCGCTGACCTCTTGACCCGTCTCGCTACAGACGTAGCTCTGGCTAATCTCCCTCCTTCTTCTTCGTCAGAATCAGATTGCCCCACCATGTGCTTAATGCGTCCCCCGACAAGTGGCTTTTCAAAATTGTGATTGTAGGCAAGATCCACGCCCGAGTCCACAAGATGAGCCGCACTGTCACCATACTGGGGCTTTCCTACTTTGGCAGCAATAGCTTTCACAGCTGCGTTCGCTGCTGCCTTGGCAGCACCCCTCGGAATCATTTTCTTGACTCTCTCCACTGCTGACCCAGCGTGTTCTTTGACATAATTCTTGACGTAGTTGCCAAAGTCGCTGAGGAGTGAGCCACCTTGAACGATTTCGGGCGTGAAACGGAAGCCCTTGTGGTGATTCACATTCCGCATAAGCTTGTTGTAATGGGTTTTGTTGAGAGAAATGGCAACATGATGCTTGCCCTCACCCGCATGAAGCTGCGTGGCGGAAAGTTGAAATGGTTTTCCAGCATTCATCTTGCGAAGCTGTGCTGTGCTGAGAAAGACATTGACGGTCTCCATCTATATGATATACACCGACATTTTGTTTTCGGACTTGGAAGGGTCCGTGTGGGATGACTTCTATAGAAACCTCGCCCACACGGACCCGTTTATGTCCGATGGGACAGATAATGCCTAAATGACCAAAGAACCCGTGCCAGTCGAAATGGTTATTTGCCTCTCGTAACCCACGAAGCAGTAGTAGTCCACGGCACAGGAAGCCAAGTTCTGACCCACGATTTGAATGGAACGAGAGATGTCGTCATTGGCTTGGCTGGCTCTCCTGCTGAGGTCAACGTAGACAAATGGATAAGCGGACTCAAAGTCGCTTTGCGAGATCAGTCCTGATGAGAGACCAATGGGAATGCCTCCGTTTAAGCAGTTGGAACCACGAACCTCTTGAAGCCAGTGCTCAAATTTATACAAATAATTTGATTGGTAGATATTGACACCAGAGACGAGCACGTTAAAGTTGCCAATATGAAGACCATGACCGCATGTGCCAGGAGCAGAACTGAATGGACTCGCCATGGGGGTAGACATGCCCGCAATTTGAGTTCCTGGGGTGACCCAATTGGCATTGGCAGCAGAAGCCGTGCCGTTGGCAGTGGCGGCTATCATGGGATGTATGAGAAGCCAGCGAAGACGGGAGATGCCGTTGCTGAGAAGTTGATTGAAAGTGTTTCCAGCTCCAATGTTGAGCACCTGAAAGGAAAGAATGTCCGTGTAATGAATGTCTTTGACGGGGTTCGTTTTCATATAAAGCTCCTCATAGAGCGGAGTCATCGTGTACATACAGGCGTAGATGCGGCACTGTGTCAAGACGTGGGAAAAGGAGGTAGTGGTGTTAAATGATTTTCCAATGCCAATAGACATTTGGAAGGAGCCCGCCCCGTTGGAAGCTGCTCCAGTAATGCCAAGAGCGAGACCCTGTCCAGTGCCATTCACTGCGGGAGTACCATTTGATTGATATTGTGTGGCGGTTGTTAAAGGTGACACCATGTAGGGCACGCTGTTGAACTGACTGCTGGTGGCTATGCTGGTAAAGGTAAAGGCATTATTGTTGAAAGCATAGTTGACCGTCGTGGAGCAGGATGTATTTGTGTTGATGATGAGACGCATGTACATGCCACGGGTTAAAGGGAGCTTGGAGAAAACATCGTGAAGAATCTTGAGAGGAATCGTGGCAGTAATGTAGTAGTTGATGTAGCCAGGCGATTGAGCGACAAAGTTCTTGGCGACGGCATTACAAGTAGCAGGAGTGGTGAATAAAGAAGGAGTGCTGCGAGTAGGGTCGTAGGAGGTCGCTTTTAACATGCGTTCTATACGCCCACGATTGCTCTGCTCGTATGAGCCCCAGCCGTTCATTGGGTTGAATAGACCCTGCGTGATGACATTGTTACATTCTCCTAAGCCAACACCGTTGCCAACCGCTGATCCCTGATATTGAATGCTCTCGGCTGTGTCCTTGGAGAAACCAATAGTAGAGCCAAAGTTGCGTTCATCATCCACGCTCATGCTTGTGAGGAGCTTGTAATTGATGGGAATATTGCTAAAGTTGGTCAAGTTTACCACCTGATTGTTAGTGATTTCCACCGACATGGAATTGATGAGCTGGTGGTAACCGTTCTTGAGGGAAGCGGCGAAGGCATTTTCAAAGTTACGTGAGTCAGTCGCAGGTAAATTGGCTGCGTTGGCTTGGAGAGTAAGCACTAAAGGGACTACGAGCGTGGACTGGGTGAAATCAATCCAACGACCCGAGTTGGAGAGGGATGCTAAATCAAAAATGATGGACCCGCTGGGATAGGATTGATTGTTGTTGTCCACGGTGAAGACGAATTGGCGTTCCTGGAAGTCAAAGACGCTGTCTTGAGGGATTCCGCTAGCATGAAAGGCGAACTCGTCCATTTCTATACACTAGCCGAACATAAAATATTCGGACTACGACGGGTCCGTGTGCCCCAGGTCTTTTAAGGAGTCGCTCCACACAGACCCGTCCATGTCCGAAAATCACCTCTCCTCCTAAACAATAAACTTGATGTTGTCTCGCTGCTGGTGATTTTTCTTCTTGGACGCGAATGTGATTTCCTTGAGGCGATTGACTGCCTCCATAGGAGGAACATTCGCAGAGTTCATAGTGCTCAAGCCCATTCCACGCTCATATTGCTCTTCACGGGAATAGGTCTTGGGTTGAGGTTTAAGAAACTCCACGCTGGCAGGAGGAGGAGACGCAATGCCCACGATGTGATTGGCGAAACCTCGTCCGTAGGTGGGCATGGTGTGTATTCTGTCTAGGAGCACGGGCATAGCTCCGCCAACAAAAAGATGGTTGCGACTCTTGCTGAAAGGCACGAAATGTTTTCTTGATGGTACAGCAATGATTCCGTGTGGCATATAACGTATGAGGAGACATTGTTTGGCAAGGAACACGATTAGTCCTTCCCCGCTTCTCGAATCGCCAGAGTGATTGTCAGTTGCGTGTCGTTGAGCGTAATGGCGTTGAAATTCTGGTCAAAAAACCGCACGTTGATGCTGTTGTAGATGTTGGGGGCAATGTCGTTGAAGAGAAATTGCGAGGGATTCACGATGATGACTTGTCCTAAACTCACCGACAGAGGCACGGTGAAGAAGACACCCGAGGGAACGGTGTAGGGACTGTTGATTAAGTTGAGCGTCATGATGTACGAGTTGATGGGGGCAATGACTGGCGTAAGCGAACTGTTGTATATGGTCGTGTTGTAGTTGTTGGCAGCGTTAAAAGAAGCCGAGGGTGTTAAGATAGCTGTGAGTCCTGCCGTAGGAGTCGCTGGAAAGCCAAAAAGAGCACCAAAACCCGCCCCAAAGGCGATGCTGGGCACCGCAAAATTGACTGCTGTGTTGGCGACGGCACCGACGGTGATGGGATACGTGGCGTTGCTGTATGCCGTGGTTTTAGGGGCAGATAAACCCAAGTTTGTTGCTTGTGTCGAGGTAGGTATTTCGCTCACTCGTATCTGCGTTCCATAGACAGAGTCGTTTGTGACGAGCGAGATGAAGTAGACGGGTTGCCCTGCTGCGTTGACCAAATACCAGCCCTGATTAAACATCTGTAGCTGGATGAAAGCGTTGAGCTGTGTGATGGTATAAAAGCCGTCGGGAATCGTAAAGGTAATGGTGTTGGCTTTGAGCAACAATGCGTTGAGTGCTTGCCATGTGATGGTAAATGTGTTGTTGCCCCGAGCCGCCGTCACATTGAAAGTAGAGTTATAGATGGAGAGTCCTGCCAATGCGACTTCGTCGCCTCGTCCAAAGGACACTGCTGAAGGCAGACGATATGTGTAGCTGTTCCCCGTTCCCACGTCGTAGTTTGTGCTGTTGATGACGACAGTTCGCATGGTGCGTCCGTGGTTATACACTGTACTCCGATATTTTTCCACACAGCAGCCCTAAACTTCGTTTCAAAGGCATGCTCTGCTTCCGTCGTGCTCTCCACACCGTCATCCATCACTCTAGCACGCATTACGCAAGTAGAGCACCGCCATTTAGATGAAAAAACCGATAATTTGGTTCCAATGGACGCGTGATATGCGTCAAGTACAAGCATAGCGAGTGGGGGACGTTCCCGATGGTGTTTCTGACGCTTCACATTTATTTCTCTGCTCAAAGTATAGAAATGAGCACAGGAATCCCTCAAATTATCAACTACGACAAGCGACAGCTTGCTCTCAGCGACGCTGCTTCGCAACGTGCCATCGCCATGCGGAATCTGGACAACATGGAGCAACTTTACGCTCCGCAATGGAAGGCAAAGCAGAAACTACTCTACAACAATGCGTTATTCATCACGCCCGACATCAATTTAGGCACTTTGATTGACGGCACGATTCAGAACTCGTTTGACGACCCGCAGGTGCTGGAAGGAGCTCTCTACAAGAAACTTCTGAGCATCGCCAAGCCCGAGTTTGCTCAACTCATCATCAATGCTCTCACGAACGAGGAAAAACAATACCTTTTTGGCATTTTTGACAAGTATATCGCCGATTTGTTGAAGAACAGGCAGTCGGTCATGAATTGGAAACAGCTTGTGGCAGATATCAAGCGTGCCTCCGCTGCCTATCCTGCGTATGTACCCATGAGCAACAGTGGAAACGTTCCACCTCTTGGATACGGCGGGGATGACTTTGGCGGCGGTGGTGGTGGTGACGGTGGTGACGGTGGTGACGGTGGTG
>Ga0136642_1000809_pt1 | contig 14912 bp, 14 predicted proteins | sample LowCatLa1302831Y_FD_115313 | JGI IMG/M metagenome (GOLD analysis project Ga0136642, IMG submission 115313) | Freshwater microbial communities from Lower Cathedral Lake, Yosemite National Park, California, USA - 13028-31Y | ecosystem: Environmental > Aquatic > Freshwater > Lake ... | reverse complement strand
CTTTGCTTCGGTGACCAGTAACTGGGCAGCGTAAGCAAAGTAGTTGTCAAACATCGTCCCGATGAAGGCCACGCTGGCGATTGCGGCGTCAACCACAAAGTTATTCATACATACGACCTTACTTAACGGAAAATAGGCAGTAAAACTCCGGTAGTAGAATTGCTAGATGGTTCGCCACGTACTACCTCCGACTCAGCAGCAGCTTGAAGCAGCACGACGAGTTATCGCCGATCACCTTGTCGTGACGCCCACCGTCCGACTCTCCCTTCGTGGGCGGCCAACATACGTAAAAATGGAAGGTCTTCAGCCAACTGGTGCATTTAAAGTCCGTGGGGCACTTGCGGCGGTGGACGCATCCAAACGAGGTGACCCGACTGGTGCAGTAATTACATCGTCTGCTGGAAACCATGGGCTAGGCATTGCGTACGCGTCACAAGCGCTTGGCGTTCGCGCAACGGTTGTGGTGCCAAAGAACGCCTCTGAAGCAAAAGTTAAAAAATTAAAAAAATTCGACATTGAACTTATCCAGTTCGGATCTTCATACGACGATGCGCAGGAGCATGCACTTCAACTTGCTGAAGCCAGGTCAATTAATTACATTTCTCCATTCAATGACACAAATGTTATGGCCGGCCAGTCAACAATCTTTGATGAAATGCTCCTTCAGGCACCGGACCTAGAGCACATTGTTGTTTCAGTCGGTGGCGGGGGACTTATCTCAGGTGTCTTGTTGTCGAGAGAAGCTCATCAGCGTGGTGACATATTTGTTACTGGGGTACAGCCAGTTGAAAGTTCCGCCATGTACTTTGCACTTCGTGGAGTACCGATGTCAGAAATAATTCATCGACCAACAATCGCTGACGGTCTGGCGGGCGGAGGCGATGAGGGTGCTGCTACTAACGAACTAATTGCCAAGCACCAGGTTCCACTCATATTGGTAGAAGAAATTGAAATTCGAAGAGCAGTTCGTGAGTGTGCAGAAAATCACGGAATCGTGCTTGAAGGCTCGGCTTCGGTCTCATATGCGGCAATAACGTCAAATCTCATGCAGGATGGCACATCACGAGTTGGATTTATTGCCTGTGGCCGCAACATTGCGACAGACCTTTTAGCGACAATTCTTAGTGAACCATTGAGCTAGGCCAAATTTTGCCCGGTAGGGTTGTTCTATGGCGTCATCACAGCGAGTTGGAGCTCTAGCACTGGCAGCAGTTGCATTGGCCCTAAGTATTTTTGGTGTGGTGCTTGCGGCGACTGATTCGAATCCTGCAGGGATTTCAGATCGAGCAGTAGCTCTTAATGGGTATCCACCGAAAACTGTGGACATGCAACTCACAATTACCAGTAATGGTGGCTCGTCAATTCTTGCTGACGCAAAAATTGATTTCCAAAAGCAATTTATGCATATTTCGATGGACATTCCTTCAGCTTTTTCCTCTACACCGGTTGAAATTGTGGTGACTAATTCTGACCTCTATGTTGGTTCGCAGGGATTAGTGAGTCTTGCGGGGAAGCCTTGGATCAGTGAGGCCCTTACTACTAACCCGCCATTCTTCGGTCTTTCACTTGAAATGACGAAGCCTGACGTTGCATTGGTTACTTCGTACCGACGGCTACTCACGCAACATGATGGAGAATTGACGACGTATAACTTTGGTCGTGCAATGGTTCTTCGCCCACTTACAAATGGTCAAATCAAAAAACCCGTTTCTGGCTCAATGAATTTCAGTATTACAACTGGCAAAGAGGGCCAAGTCACAGCGGCGAACGTAACCTTCAGCTCACCCTCACATTCGATCTCGGTGACTTCGAGAATTCTTAGCTACAACCAGCCTGTGAAGGTAAAAATGCCACCTGCATCGCAAGTGGCATCGAATCAACAGACGCTCATTACTAGCCTTTGGAACGCTTTGCCAGTTGCAGAGATGCTTTCGCCAACCAATTTGTTTCAACCTGCAGGCATTACGGTTAATTAAGTGATCCCTCACCACGAACCCAGGTGGCCAGCTGGGTTAGCGCTACTTTGCTGCACTGCATTGTATATTCTGCTTCCTGATCGACTTGTAGTGGGACCAAGGTGGCTACTCCCCGTACTTATTATTTTGCCGCTGCTTCCACTTTCAGCACGAAAGCATCATCATCCTGATGAGTCGCCATGGGTTCGACGAACTGTAATTGTGCTGCTCGCAGTCATCACTTTTGCAAACGTGGTGTCAGTCGGGTTGCTGGTAGATCGACTTCTCACTAGCAATGTTTCCGAGGGCCGAGGTCTGATCTATTCAGCTGTTGCTATTTGGTTGACCAATGTGATTGTCTATGGAATCTGGTTCTGGGAGATAGATGGTGGTGGGCCGCACATGCGCGCCGGAGGCAATGTGCCAGTTGACATTCAGTTTCCTCAGCTAGAAAATCCATCACTGGCACCAGAAAATTGGTATCCGCGTTTTTACGACTATCTCTATACCGCGTTCGCTAACGGAACTAGTTTTGCGCCAGCCGATGCGATGCCGCTGACGCTGAGAGTTAAAGTTCTGTTCACGACAGAGTCGATGGTTTCTCTCGTCGCAATAACTGTGGTCGCTGCACGAGCAGTAAACATTCTTCGCTGAAGTTAACGAAGCAGACGGCCAAGCAGGGAACTGGCCTTACTGACACGTCCCTTTCGATTTTCTACGTGGTCTGCACGCTTCGCTAGTGCTAGCCCAGCATTTACGCCAAGCCAGCGGAACGGCTCAACTTCCCATTTCTTCGAATGATGCTGCACGAAGGGAAGTCGAGTGAAGTCTGTCGCACTTGTGGGCATGGTTATGAGGTCGGCTAACGCATTTCCAGCAACATAACTGAGTGTTACTCCGTCACCGGTGTAGCCACCAGCCGATCCAATACCAGTTTCATAGTCAAGCGTCACTGATGGCATAAGGTCTCTTGGCATGCCTAGTGGCCCTCCCCATTGGTGGGTTATTTCGCCGCTGAGAGTTGGGAAAAGTTCGCGAAGTGTTTTTCCCAGATCATTAAAAACTTTCTGGTTGGAGTCGAAACGTTCCTCGATAGTTGAGCCAAAATGATAGGGCGACCCTCGACCACCAAACGCAATCCGGTTGTCGTCTGTGCGCTGTCCATAAATTATGAGGTGTCGGTCATCAGCAAACGTTTCATACTTTGAGAATCCGACTTCATTCCAGAATTCGTCACTCTGAGGTTCGCTTGCAATCATTAGTGAGTAAATGGGTGCAACAGTTCTGCGCTCACCGGAAAATGTTGAGCTGAATCCCTCGGTTGCTCGAATAACAAATTCTGCGTGAATCGAACCTTGTGGCGTTATGACCTCTGGTTGATGCCGGCGATTTCTCGGCACAATTCTCGTGACTGTACAGTTTTCAAAGATCTGTACTCCTAACGCTTCGCAAACGTCGCTAAGACCCTTTACTAGCTTGGCTGGATGCACTCGGGCACAGTGTGGGGAGTAGGTGGCTCCGAGGGAGCCATGAAGGTGTCCACGCTCACGAGCCTGCTCCTTGTTGAGCCACATCAGGTCATCTGCGCTAACACCTGATTCGTGTGCACTTTGAACTGCGCTTTGCAATCTTGATGCCTGGACGTCACTCCGTGCGAACGTGAGCGTTCCACCTCGACGGAAGTTGGCATCAATCCCGTCAGCCTTTAAAGAACCGCCAAGATTTTGCACTGACCGCTGCAGCATGGTTCGCTGATGGCTGCATAGTTCAGCTCCAAAGTTACGAGAAATCTGCTCGTCACTCACTGGGAATAATGCTGAGACCCAGCCACCATTACGACCAGAAGCACCAAATCCACAGACGGTTTTTTCAACTACAGCAATACGAAGGCTTGGGTCCCTGCGCTTTAGTTCGCGTGCTGTCCAAAGACCGGTGTAACCACCGCCAACAATGCAGACATCAACGTCTATGTGAGCGTCTAGCGAACGCCTAGGCGTGATCGGACTAGTTAGTTGTGACCACCACAGTGAAGCAGGTGGTTGCACTAGAGATGCTTGACAGCTCCGGTGAAGACCTCACGGAGGGTACCGACCATCCAGTCGATGTCTGCACGTGTGGAAATCAGTGGAGGAGCGAGTTGAACAACTGGGTCGCCTCGGTCATCCGAGCGACAAATGAGTCCACGACGGAACATTTCAGGTGAAATGAATCCACGAAGGAGGCGCTCAGCTTCCTCACCTTGCCAGGTTTCTTTGGTGACTTGATCCTTGACGAGTTCAACACCCCAGAAGTAACCGGCACCACGAACGTCACCAACAATTGGAATGTCCTTAAGTCCGTTGAGAGCCTCACGGAAGTATTCCTCGTTCAATTGAACGTTACCAAGTACGTTTTCGCGCTCGATAATGCCAATTGAAGTCAGCGCCATTGCAGCGCTGAGTGGGTGACCGGCCCAAGTGAAACCGTGAATGAACGAAGTGTCATCGTGCTGGAATGGTTCAGCGATTCGGTCAGAAACAATCATGGCGCCCATAGGAGCGTAGCCAGCGGTGATTCCCTTGGCACAGGTGATGATGTCTGGAACGTAGTCATACTTCTGACCACCGAACCATGTTCCGATGCGACCAAATGCACAAATAACTTCGTCAGTTACGAGTAGCACACCGTACTTGTCGCAAATACGGCGAACTTCTTTGAAGTAACTCTGTGGTGGTGCGAAGCACCCACCAGCATTTTGTACTGGCTCTAGGAACACGGCAGCAATAGTTTCTGCGCCTTCGCGAAGAATTGCTTCTTCGATCTGCTGAGCCGACCACAGTCCGTAGGCTTCAAAATCATCAGCGTGCTCGGTTGCACGGTAGAAGTTGACTGCAGGAACTTTTACGGCTCCTGGTACGAGAGGCTCGAAAGGCTTGCGGTAGCTCTCGAGTGAAGTGATTGTTAGCGCTCCAAGGGTTGTTCCGTGATATGCAACGTCACGACTAATTACCTTGTAGCGATTCGTATCACCACGAAGGCGGTGATATTGGCGTGCGAGCTTCCAAGCACTTTCGTTAGCTTCGCCTCCACCAGTTGTGAAGAACACCTTGTTTAGGTCTCCTGGGGCCAAACTCGCGAGCTTCTCAGCGAGTTCGATTGCCTTGGGGTGCGAATACGTCCACACTGGAAAGAATGTCATTTCTTTTACAGAGTTCGCCGCTGCTTCTGCAAACTCTGGACGTCCGTGGCCGAGCATATTTGTGTACAGGCCAGAGATTCCGTCAAAGTACTTCTTACCGTTCGCGTCAAAGACGTGTACACCTTCTCCGCGAACGAATACTGGAACTTCGTTAGTCTCCGAGTAGGAGCCCATTCGCGACATGTGTAACCACAAGTTGCGACGTGCCCGCTCGGAGTAGGTATGGCTTGGCTCCTCAGAACTCGAAACGGCCATGCCGTCCGAGTAAATTTCATTGATTGTCATTTTGTCCCCCATGCGTAGGTCTGCTTTGAAAGCTTCAAATACAGAAATGTTTCAACTTCAGTCACACCCGGAATACTTCGGATGGAGTCGTTGAGAAGTTGCACCAGTGCGGCGTCATCTAGTGCAATGACCTCGGCGATGATGTCGAAACTACCCGCGGTCATAACCACGTAATTAGCTTCTTCGATTGCTGCGACTTGGTCGGCGACTTTGCGAACGTCTCCGTGGACACGAATGCCCACGAGCGCTTCACGGCCGTACCCCATTTGCAGTGGGTCGGTGATTGCCACGATCTGCATGACACCAGAGTCTTTGAGGCGCTGCACGCGACGGCGTACTGCTGGTTCAGAAAGCCCAACGTCTTCGGCGATTGCTCCGTAAGCCCTGCGACCATCACGCTGGAGGTGGGCAATAATTTGACGGTCAACCATGTCCAGCGCGCTGGTGGTGGAGATGAGCTCTAGGTTCGCTATCTCTGCGTTCTTATGCTGCTGATGGTTTGGTTTGGCTGACATTGGGTATCACCTAGTTTTGGGGCTAAAGCCCTCAACTGCGGATAGGGACAGTATAGCGCCATATCACGCCGATATGAGTCGTCAAATGCCCCCCTAGGGACTATTTACAACATCCAGTGTTTGCACGGGGTTTGGCTATCTGACAGAGTGGAGTAACAGACATAGTCGTTGCAAGCAAGGGGAAAGAGAATGCGTCGTTTAGCGAACTTTATTAACGGGGAATTCGTAGCACCAAAGAGCGGCAAATACGTCGATCTGATTAGTCCAGTCACCTCACAACCATTTGCTGAGATGCCAGTTTCAGATTCTGCAGATGTTGACGCCGCACTCGAGTCAGCCAGCATTGCATTTCAGTCATGGAAGCGCACAACTCCTTCTGAGCGAAGCCTGATGCTTCTAAAGCTGGCAGACATCTTGGAAGCGAACGCAGAACAGCTCGTAGCCGTTGAAGCAGAGAACTGCGGAAAAATTATTGCTGTAACACTGAGCGATGAAATTCCACCAATGGTTGATCAAATCAGATTCTTTGCAAGCGCTGCACGACTCCTTGAGGGTCGCTCCGCTGGCGAATACATGTCAGGAATGACAAGTTACGTCCGTCGCGAACCAGTTGGTGTGTGCGCCGCAGTAACGCCTTGGAACTACCCGCTCATGATGGCTGTGTGGAAATGGGCACCAGCTATTGCTGCAGGAAACACAATGGTTCTAAAGCCAAGTGACACGACTCCAGCTTCAACACTGCTCATGGCGGAACTCATGGCACAAGTACTTCCGCCGGGAGTACTCAACATTGTTTGTGGCGACCGAAACACGGGTCGACTACTTGCAGAACACCACATTCCCGCAATGGTTTCCATTACTGGATCAGTTGGAGCGGGTATGCAAGTTGCAGAGTCTGCTTCAAAGACACTTAAGCGTGTCCACCTCGAACTCGGTGGAAAGGCTCCAGTAATTGTTTTTGATGATGCTGATATTGCTTATGCCGCGGAGAACATCGCAATGGCTGGTTTTTTCAACTCGGGCCAAGACTGCACTGCGGCAACGCGTGTTCTTGTTGCACCTAAGGCGTATGGAAATTTTGTAGATGCGATTGCCGAACAAGCAAAAAACCTGGTTATTGGTGCACCTGAAAACGAAGATGCTTTCCTTGGACCAGTAAACAACATCAACCAGTTTGAGCGAGTTACAGGCTTTATAGGTCGTACCCCAAAGCACGCAAGTATTGCTGCTGGTGGTGCGCGAGTTGGCGACGTTGGTTACTTCATTTCTCCAACTGTCATCGCTGACATGCAGCAAAGTGATGAAATGATTCAGAACGAAATCTTCGGACCAGTTATTACTGTTCAAAAGTTCAGTGATGAAACTGAAGCACTTAGTTGGGCCAATGGTGTTGACTACGGCCTCGCATCTTCAGTGTGGACGCAAGATCACGGACGCGCCATGCGTTTTACACGTGACCTGGACTTTGGATGCGTGTGGGTGAACACTCACATCCCAATGGTTGCTGAAATGCCTCATGGGGGCTTCAAGAAGTCTGGTTACGGTAAGGATCTGTCGGTGTATGGATTTGAGGACTACACCCGCATCAAGCACGTAATGCACAATCTGCAGGACTAAGTAACACTTCTCAAAATGTAAAGGTTGGACAATGTCAAACCAAGAAGTTGAAGGTCCCTTTGGCGCTCCGGTGCCAGAATCCCAAGTGCAGGCCGAACTGCGTCATGAAGAATTAAGTCTTTTTGATTCAACTGCGGTCGCTGTGTCATCAGTTGCACCGGCGTATTCAATTGCATCGACGCTGTCAGCGGTATTTCTGATTGCAGGAGTGGGACTCGCGGGCCCAGCGGTACTCATCGTTTCCTTTGTCCCGGTGATGTTCATAGCGCTTTCGTATTTTCACCTAAACCGTAAAAATCCAAACTGTGGCGCTAGCTATGCATGGCTCAGCCAAGTCATGCATCCAACGGTTGGTTGGTTCAACGGCTGGGTTCAGGTGTGGACCTCAGTGTTGTTCTGCACTACGGCACCGCTACTCGCAGGTGGCTACACCTTGCAGTTTCTTCACTCTGCTTTCAATCTCTTTGATGCAAGCACGATGGATAACACCAAGGCAGTTGCGTTGGTGGCATCAATTTGGTTAGCGCTGGTGACAGTTATTTGCATCTATGGCATTAGGTGGACAACGAATGCACAGTGGGTGATGGTCATCATTGAATATATCTGTGTTGCTGGTTTTTCAATTGGCGGGATTGTAAAAGTCTTAATTTCTCACCCAGTTAATTCAATGAATTTTTCGTTGAGCTGGCTAAACCCATTCAGTATTCACGGCTACAGTGCGCTCGCTGGTGGTCTCGCACTCGGGGTGTTCTACTTCTGGGGCTGGGACACGAGCGTGAATTTAAATGAGGAGTCAAAAGACGGTGCTCGACTTCCTGGAAAAGCCGGACTCATTTCCATGTGGCTACTTCTTGGGATCTTTGTTTTAAATACAGTTGCAGTGCAGATGCTGCTTGGGCCAAAAGCAGTTGGCGCACAAGATGTTTCCGTTCTGTTTTATTTCGGTCAACAACTGTTTGGGCAGTGGGCGAGTTATCTGATGATTTTTGCAGTTCTAACGTCAACTGTTGCAACTACGCAGACAACGGTACTCCCAGCTGCGCGAATTACGTATTCCATGGCGCGTGATGGAGTTGCGCCAAAGATTTTCGCTCGAATTCATCCAAAGTTTCAGACGCCTGCAGTTGGGACATTGGTTGTGGCGCTCCTGAGTTTCGCAGGAATTATTCTGACCACATTCTCAAGTTCCAGTTCAAGCGTTTTTAACAATCTGGTTGACAACATTGGCGTACTTGTTGCCTTCTATTACGGCTTTACAGGAATTGCGTGTGCATGGGCATTTAGGAAGACTCTCGGACAAAATTTCAGGTCCAATGTCACTATGGTCTATCTTCCATTTATGGGAGGAGCATCACTACTCTTTGTCTGTTATCAAGTAATTATTAGTGGTGGAGCAACTGCGTTGCCCGACATAATTGTTTTGGTATCAGGAATTCCATTTCTATTGTTCACTATGTTTAAAACGCGTGGCCAAACAAACTTTTTCAAGCAACCTCGTGTTGCATACGACACAATTGACTAATAACTAGAAAGGATGATCAAAAATGATCATCGGCGTTCCTAAGGAAATAAAAAAAGATGAAGGCCGCGTTGCGGTGACTCCAGAGGGTGTACTCGTACTTGCAAAAGCGGGTCATGAAGTGCTCATCGAAAAGGGCGCGGGGAGCGGATCTGGGATTACTGACGAGCAGTACGTTGCTTCTGGGGCAAAAATTATTGACTCAGCTGATGAACTTTGGGCGTCTTCAGACATGATTATGAAGGTAAAAGAACCCGTTGCTGCTGAATATCACCGACTCAGTCTTCGCAGCGATCAAATTCTCTTCACGTATCTTCACCTCGCTTCGGGCCGGGAGTGCGCGGAAGCTCTTCTCAATGCAGGCAATGTTGCGATTGCCTATGAAACAGTTCGACTCCCAGATAATACTTTGCCGCTACTTCGCCCGATGAGTGAAGTTGCAGGACGCATGGCACCAATGGTTGCTACGCATCACTTGATGGCGCCACATGGCGGGGGTGGAAAGTTGATCAGTGGAGTCAACGGGGTAGAGCCAGCAAATGTTGTTGTTATTGGAGCAGGTATTTCGGGCTTCGAGGCAACGCTGATTGCTCATGGCCTGCAGGCTCATGTAACGGTGCTGGACCGTGACCCAGCTCGTCTTGATTATGTGAAATCGTATTTCAAGGGAGAAGTCAAAACTGTTCTCTCCGACGCATCGTCTCTCGAGGCTGCTTGCCTTGAAGCAGACATCGTTATTGGCGCTGTGCTCGTTGTTGGTGCAAAGGCTCCAAAACTCGTAAGTAATGAGCTGATTTCTCGTATGAAAAAGGGATCTGTGCTTGTTGACATTGCAGTTGACCAAGGCGGATGTTTCGAAGCGACACACGCAACTACGCATTCTGACCCTACGTTCAAGGTTGCCGACTGCATTCTCTACTGTGTTGCGAACATGCCGGGTGCGGTTCCCTACACCTCAACGTACGCACTCGTGAACGCAACACTTCCGTATGCCCTGAACCTTGCAAATAATGGATGGAGGAATGCCGTCATGAGTGATGACGCACTTGCTGAAGGCGTGAACATCGTAAATGGCAAGATCACCTACGAGTCAGTCGCTGCAGCGCTGGGACTTCCGTACACCGCACTCAGCGACCTGTTGTAGCTATTTCTTTACGTAGGGACAGTGGCGACATCCACTCGCGCAACATGTTCCTCGAGCGATATGGGCACTAACAGTAAGCACAGTGAGGCCTGATGATGGATCAATGTACGAATCGCGCCCAGTGATGACTGCTTGATCATGTGCCGCAATAATTGCGTCGTAGTCGGGCCGTGACGGCGAAAGTCGAGATGGGTGAGGGCGTTCAATCATTGTGAAACACTCAAAATAACTTTTCCGAATTTGCCACGTTCTGAGAAGAAGTCATACGCCGCTTCAACTTCTTCAAGTGAGTACGTTTTGTTTACGTGAACTTTTAGTTGACCATTTTGCCACAGCGGTAGGAGCACTTTATTGACGTGATCAATCACTTCAGCCTTCTCTTCACGCGACCTGGCGCGAAGTGTTGAACCAGTAAGCGTCGCTCTAGTCCCCATGAAATTCAAAAGGTTCAGTTCAGCAGTACTTCCCCCACCACCCACACCGATGACAACAATTCGTGCATGCGGTGCGAGTACGTGCTGGGCAGCATTCAGGTGAGCGGCACCTACTAGCTCGAGTACTACATTTACCCGTTCAATGGAAGCGACTTCTTCAATCGTGATTGTCTGCGATGCGCCTAGTTTTTTGAGTTGCTCATGAGGTTCATCAGTTCTAGTAACCGCAATGACGTGAGCTCCAAAGGCGTGGGCGATCTGAATTGCAGCTGTTCCAACACCACCGGATGCTCCAGAAATAAGAACGCGTTCGTTTGCGACCATTTTTCCTTGGCGAACAAGTGCATCAAATGAAGTTGTGAAGGCTTCAGCAAATCCGCCAGCTTCTTCGTATGAAACATGTTCAGGAATAATCGTCAAGTGTTCTGCTGGAACAACGCAATGCGTCGACTGAGCGCCGCCACCAACAATGGCGCAGACTCTTTTACTAAGTAGTGATTTCTCGACTCCGTCACCAATAGCTACAACTTCTCCAGCAAGTTCTAGGCCCGGAATGTCTTGTGGCCAACCAGCAGGAGCGGGGTAGAGACCAAGTCGTTGCATCAGGTCTGCAGCATTGAGGCCAGCTGCGTGAACAGCAATAAGCACATCGCCAGCTCCCGGGGTGGGAGTATCGAGGTCACTGATGGTGAGTGAACCATTGGAAATTACTACTGATTTCATAGGGTTAGCCTACGGCTGGCGAGGGGGTCTCAAACGCAGTTATGTTGTCGTCATGACTATTTATGACATTGCAGTTAATTCCCTCGATGGCAAGCCATCATCCCTTGGTGCTTTCGCTGGAAAGACCGTACTTGTAGTGAACGTTGCTTCAAAGTGCGGCCTCACGCCTCAGTACACCGGACTTGAATCACTTCAGAAGAAGTACGAGTCCAAGGGCTTCAGTGTGATTGGATTCCCATGCAACCAGTTCCTCGGTCAAGAGCCAGGCAACGCAGAAGAAATTCGGACGTTCTGTTCAACGACATACGGTGTGACGTTCCCATTGATGGAAAAGATCGAAGTTAACGGTGAAAACCGTCACCCTATTTACGCAGAGCTCACCAAAGTTGCTGACGCAGAAGGCGTGAATGGCGACATTCGCTGGAACTTTGAAAAGTTTTTGATCACGGCTGATGGTTCAGTGCAGCGCTTCGCTCCACAAATTGAACCTGAAGACGCATCGATTGTTTCTGCAATCGAAGCTTCTCTTTAATCAAGCGTTGCTCGTAGGCGTACATACGTCGAAGTAAATCCGTAGTCCAGCCAGAAGGCTTTCGCCTGAACGTTAGTGCTGCGCCAATTCACCTCAGCAAATCTTGCGCCCTCCTCGAGCGCGTGACGAAGTGCTTCATCAATCAATGCCGTTGCAATTCCTCGGCGCCTATGGTCCTCAAGGACAACTACGTCACTTAGGTGAGCAGTTTCGTCATGCGAGCTCCTCCTCGGAGGTAGCGGAAATGAAACGCAGTGCGCAACTGGGCCACCGTCGTTTTCAACAATGAAGTAACTGGTATCAGGATCTTCAATTGTTTCAATGAGGTCCTCTTCTCTTGACATTCTTGACGTCTCTACGTCTCCGCCTTGGTCTTGCTCAAGTAGGTCATCAAGAGCGAGCGCTGTAGGTACGTCTTGTGGCCCGCCGAGTCGAACAATGTACTCGAGAGGAAACGGTCTCGACTTCAAAGAATCAAGCTTCATAACGCCGTGCTCATGGACAACTACGAATCCCAAATCACTCCACGGCTGTAGTGATGACTCGGTGTTCAGCACCCAAACGAATACTTCGCGTGCCCCTCGAGATTTCCACTCAACAGATGCAGTTTCATAAAGTTCTTGCAGATGACTAGGTGAGTCAAATGACACACCGTCAGGGCCAATCCAAACACCAGTTTGCTCGGACGACCCCTGCAGTACAGCACCATAGATGTGTCCAGTGAGACTGCCCTCATCGTGTACCCACGTTCCTTGTCGAGCACCAAATAGTGCGGCCTCAAATGCCTCCGTGTCAAAGTCCGGGTTAATCAGAGGATTTTGCGCAGCTTCGTAGCGAAGTCGGTTCGCCACTCGTAAAGCAATAAAGGAAATGTCTTCAACGTCAAGGTTTCTGATTAAAGCCATGCCTTAACCGTACCGTTTTGATGTGTCAGAGTTGCAGAGTGAGTTTGCGCGCAACCTTGTTCGACATGGACGGTCTTTTGATCGATTCAGAGATTCTTTGGCATAAGGCCGAGCTGGAGATATTCCCGTCGCTCGGGGTCCGCTTCGCTGACGGGGCAGGTCGCCAAACCAAGGGAATGTACGTCGAAGAAGTAGTTGCGTTCTGGTTTGCAAAGTACCCATGGAGCGGACCATCAACTAGTGATGTGACTGAGATGCTGCTAAACCGTGTCGGTGAACTTGTAGAAAATGAAGGTGTCTTGCTGCCTGGTGCGGTTCGTGCAATTGAACTCGCGAGCGAACATGGACCGGTAGCAGTTGCTAGCTCTACACCGACTGCACTCATTTATCGCTGCCTCGACAACTTTTCGCTTCGTGACAAATTTGTCAGCATTCATTCTGCGCAGGATGAAGAATTCGGAAAACCTCACCCAGGAGTATTTATCTCTGGCGCAAAGTCGCTGGGTGTTTCACCAAAAGAGTGTCTGGTCTTTGAAGACTCCGCCGCAGGGGTGCTCGCGGCTAAAGCTGGGAGCATGAGCGTTATTGCGGTGCCCACAAAAGAAGACCGTGAATTGCCCGCCTTCAAACTCGCTGATGTAGTGCTTTCATCGCTGGAAGAACTTTCTCCTGACTGGCTGAGCGACCAATTCGCCTAAACGGTTCCTCCTAGTCGTGCTGGTTAGTACGATTAAGTGATTCTTTAAGGAGACCCGTGGTATTTCGCCCCGTCAGTGCCGAACTTGATTTTGTGGCCATTGAGGAAGCTGAGCTTGCTCGGTGGGAGAAGAACGACGTTTTCGCACGCTCAGTGAGCCAGCGTGAAGGAAAAACTCCTTGGATCTTTTACGAAGGTCCACCAACTGCCAACGGTATGCCTGGGCTTCACCACGTGTGGGCACGTGTTTACAAAGACCTCTTCTGTCGTTATCAAACAATGAATGGACACTTCGTCGCGCGAAGGGCCGGCTGGGACACCCATGGTCTTCCAGTCGAAGTGCAAGTAGAAAAGCAACTTGGAATTTCAGGCAAGAAGGCGATTGAAGAAGAAGTTGGCATTGCTGAGTTCACACGCCTCTGTCGAGAGTCAGTGCTTACCTACGTTGGCGAGTTCGAAAAACTCACCAACCGTATTGGTTACTGGACCGACATGGAGAGTGCCTATTACACCTACACCCCACAATATGTGGAGTCAGTATGGTGGCAGCTCCAACAACTCTTTGACCGTGAACTGCTCTATAAGGACTACAAAGTTGTTCCGTACTGCGCGCGTTGTGGCACGGCACTTTCTTCGCACGAACTAGCTCAACCCGGTGCCTACGCTGATGAACTCGACGAGAGTTGCTACATCAAGCTTCGTATTACTGACGCCGATGCGCATGGAGGACTGAAGGGTGCAACCCACCTAGCGGTCTGGACAACTACGCCGTGGACACTTCCTTCAAACGTTGCTATTGCTGTGAATCCTGACGTCACCTACGCAGTTGTTGACGGCGTTGTTGTTGCTGAAGCGTTAATTGAATCTGTGTTTGGTGAAGGCGTTACGGCCAACGCCACGTTCAAGGGAACTGATCTTCTGAACGTTCACTATGAGCGTCCTTTTGATGATGTTCAGTACCCAGACGGTGTTGATACTTGTTACGTCATTCCTGCTGACTACGTCACAACTGAAGATGGAACCGGACTTGTTCACCAGTCACCAGCTTTTGGTGAAATCGACCGAGTCAATTGCCGTCAGTTTGGTCTGCCAATTGTTAATCCAGTTGGACAAGATGGAAAGTTCACTGCTGACATTCCATGGCTTGAGGGCCAAGGTGTTCGTGAAGCGAACGCTGGAATCAACAATGAACTGGAAAAGCGAGGGATTCTTCTACGTCGCTTTGACTTCACCCACTCACTGCCACACTGCTGGCGCTGTGGCACGGTAATTATCTACTGGGCTAAGCCAAGTTGGTACATCGCCACGAGCAAGTTCAAAGATCAACTTATTTCTGAAAATGCTGGCATTGACTGGCACCCCGGACACATTCGAGATGGTCGAATGGGTGAGTGGCTCAACAACAACG
>Ga0136642_1000808_pt1 | contig 14914 bp, 3 predicted proteins | sample LowCatLa1302831Y_FD_115313 | JGI IMG/M metagenome (GOLD analysis project Ga0136642, IMG submission 115313) | Freshwater microbial communities from Lower Cathedral Lake, Yosemite National Park, California, USA - 13028-31Y | ecosystem: Environmental > Aquatic > Freshwater > Lake ... | reverse complement strand
TGTATTAAATGGCACAAGCCTACCAGCCTAACCCAAAATACAAAGATGTTCTAGCTAAAGTAGTTAATGACTTTGGTATGAATCCAAATCAAAAAATTGATTTAAATGATCCAATGACAAAATTAACTATGACTATTATATTAACTACTATAGAACAGGGTCGAGATGTCTATAGCTACAGTCAGTTTATTAAAGGTTGCGCTAATAGTATTGGAATAGATCCAGCTGTTTATGACAGTGAAGTAAATCCTACGTCACTGGGATTTGAAAACAATAGTGGTGTAGCAGGATATGTTCCTCCATCTTTACCATCAGTGAGAAGAGGCGGTAGTACTATTCCACTAAATCCCAGCACTTATATTACAGCAGGAATCAACGTAGCATTAAACGCCATCAGTGGAAATTCGCCTGTCTCTATTCCAACATTTGGTGGCATATTTTCAGGTATTACTAATTCAATAACTGGTGCGTCGAATTTTATAACAGGATTTGGTGGCAACAGCGGAGTTGCAGGATCTATTCCTAACAGCGGAGCAATATACAGTGCAACAGCCTATAACGGAAATGATGCAGCTATTCTAGCTACAATTAGGCAAACTGAAACTAATGGAAACTATGGAGCAGTGAACTATACTGCTGTTGCTGTAGGATTTCCTAAGTCAATTGATATGTCAAACTTGACATTGGCTGAAGTTAGGGATTATCAAAGAAGTATGTTAAGTGCAGGCGCATCAAGCAGTGCCATTGGGCCATATCAGATGATTGGCACAACACTGGATTCATATGCAGCTAAAGCAGGCATAAGTCCAGATACAAAAATGACTCCTGAAGTATGGGATAAAATTGGTTCAGCTGGCGTCAGTGATGCATTGGCAAGATCAGGCGGCGATATTAGTAAAGTTCCAGTTGTTTGGTATTCAGGTAATCCCAATGGCACAGGCGTGGCAGCTTCAACAATGGCAGCTTATCAGCAGAAGTGGTTAAACAATTATCAAACACAAGCAGCCAAAGACAGTAATTATCAAGGCGCAGGAGCAAATCCTAATTCATTACCTAGCCAATATCCACCTGGGTTTGATGTCGGGTCTGCTACTAAAACTACTAATGCTGATGGCAGTATAACTTACAGAGATCAAAAAAATCAAGTCTATACACTTAGAAATGGAACTTGGATCGACCCAGGTAAAGATCAAGTTGTTGGTGTTTCCACAGTAGCAGGTGGTCAAATATTAGCTTATCCACCTGGAGTAAATGCATTTTCTTACACGTCTAATAACCCAGATGGAACAAAAACATTTGTTGGATCCAGTGGCGATGTGTATCTTCTTAAAGATGGTAACTGGTATAATAATCAAGGTACTAATATAGGAACAGCTGGATTAGGAACAGCAACATTGACAGCAGCACCCGACGCAGCGGTGGTTGCAAAAGGTTTGGGAATAGAAGGTGCGTTAACAGTAACAACTCAAACAAATGCTGACGGAACATTTAGATACGCATCATACACAGATCAAAGTGGTAATAAATTTTGGATTGACAATAAAGGATCTGTAACTGCTGCAATTGATGAAAGTGGCAATGCTGTTCCAATAAATCAGAGACAAATTGCTCAGTTTAATTCAATGGGGACATTCAGTCAAATGCCATCAAGCATTGATCCAAACAATGCTCCCCTGCCACCTAGACAGTTTGCTGATGTGCCGTTACCAACTGCTAGACCAACTGATTTAGCTAGTGATGGATTTACTAGACCCACTGACCCATCAGGAGCTATGCTTACTCCTCGTTTTGATAGTTTAGCTCCATCTGTGAGAAATTCACCAACGGATGTCTCAACTTTGTCATCGAGCGTATCACTTAAAATTGCTCAAAATCGAGTTGATGCTGCAACTCAAAATTTAAATAATTTAGAAACAGGTGGTGGCAACAGTGTAGTAAATGCAAGTCAAAGAGCTGCTGCTGCACAGGAATACAATGATGCTATTGTAGCACGAGATCAAATACAAAATAATACACCTACAATTCAGTCTAGAGAGGTAATGTCCGACGGATCGATTGCTGTCGTTGAAACACCAGTAACACTGGGATATGGATCTAATAATATTGGAACACAAAATGTAATTACTTCTCCTAGTAATTCACCAGTAACTGTATATTCAGACCCCTCAAGCAATCCCCCAACATATGGCACTACTGGTCCAGTTCAGCCTGTAGGATTCAATACAGTGAGTTTTGGAAGCAGTAATACTATTACTCCGCAAGCTCAGTCGCCACTTGCTTATAATGCGCCAGGATCAAATTTCACAACTGGATCGTCAATGACACTATATGGTGCTGCTGGTATGTCAATGACTAATAATGGTTCACTAATTGTTCCAACACCAGCACCAACTATTCCAATGCCGGTCCCTCGTCCAACTGATCTTCCAATGGATAATTCATTACCTGCTGGTAATACTGTATTTCCCGCTGATCAGAGACAGTCAAACAGTATGATGGGAACAGCGTCTACTCCTAACTATCCTAATTATACAACTCCACCCCAAGCTGAGAGTAGTGATGTAACAGGTATACGGTCTAGAGGAGGCGGACCATCTCCATATACGCTGAATGAAAATGGTCAACTAGTTGCTGACCCAGCATATAAAGAATATCAGACTCCGTCAATAGCTGGTATGCCTATTACATATCAAAGTTCAGACAAATCATTAACTATAGTTAATCCAGGTGAACCTGCTGCTCAGTTGGAGCCGCGAGCAACAGATATTGGTAGTAGATATGATATGGCAGCGCCTGGGTCTGAACCAGCAACAATAACTTCTGTTGCTCCTCAGAATAACCCGCATGGCTTTGGAGATAATGTTTCTCAAGCCGGAACACCTTCTGCTGGTGGCTTTGGAATAAGTGGCGTGACAGGAACAACTCCTGAAGGAACTACTGCCGTTGCTCAGCCAACTAGTTCTTTCTCTCCGGCAGCAGGTGGAGATTCTGTCTCTGGCAGCTCTCCGGCTGGTGGTGCAGCAGGTGCTGCGAGTCCAGGCGGTGCCGCTGCGGCAGCTTCCAGTGCTGCTGGTATGCCTCAAGGCTGCTGATAAATAACTGATCATGGCAACATACAAAGGTTTCAGTACAAAAAGTTTTAACAATAGTGATCCCACAACAATTGTAGGTACTATAGATAATGATTTTGGTCCTTATTCATTGGCCGATAAAGAACTAATCATAATGGATCTGCTTAATCACTTCAATATCCGCAAGGGTGAAAAATTAATGAATCCAAACTTTGGTTGTTTAATTTGGGATAGACTATTTGATCCTCTAACCCCAGCTCTCAAAGATGCAATTATCAATGATGTTGATGCAATTGTTAGATCTGACCCACGTATCAGTGTGCTTAGTAGGATCTCAATTCAAGAATCAGCTGACGGGCGCGGAATATTGTTGGGTGCTGAGATAATTTTAAAAGCAACAAATCAATTAGTTAATCTAAATTTGTTGTTTGATGGCACCACTGGTGTTGCTAATACAACCCTGCCTTACTAAAAACAGCCCACATTATAAGTCTAATAAATAATATCAGAGGCGCTGGCATAATGGCAATTAATAACAGACAAACAAACTTATTTGCGGTTGAGGACTGGAAAAAGCTTTATACTACATTTAGTGAAGCTGATTTCCAATCATATGACTTTGAAACAATTCGTAAAGTTATGGTCGACTATCTTCGTACATACTATGCTGAAGATTATAATGACTTCATTGAATCAAGTGAATTTATTGCTCTCATTGATCTTATTGCATTCCAAGCACAGAGCCTAGCTTTCCGTACAGACTTAAATGCTCGCGAAAACTTTCTTGAAACAGCAGAACGTAAAGATTCAGTATTAAAGCTTGTTAAGCAACTTAACTATAATCCTAATCGTAATAAAGCAGCCAACGGCCTACTAAAGATTGTTAATGTTAGCACTAGCGAATCTGTTTTTGATTACAGCAGCAACAATCTAAGTCGTGCTAATATCATTTGGAATGATCCGTCAAACCCAGATTGGGCAAGTCAGTTTAGTTTAGTTGTTAACGCAGCATTAAGTTCGGGGCAACGCATTGGTAAGCCATTTGCAAGTAAAACAATCAATGGTGTAGTAACTGAACAGTATAATATTGCTGTTCCTACATCTGTTGCACAGGTTGTATTTCCGTTCACTTCACAAGTTAATTCAATTACAACTCCTTTTGAAGTTGTCAGTGCTAGTATTACTAACAGTGATTCTATTACCGAACAGGATCCAGGTACTAATGGATCATATGGCATGATATTTCAAAATGATGGACGTGGTAATGCCAGTGGAAATACTGGTTACTTCATGTATTTCAAACAGGGAACATTAAACACAATTGACTTTTCATTTGCTGATAAAATTCCCAATCGTGTTGTCAACATTGCTGTTGAAAATATCAATAACGAAGACGTTTGGTTTTACGACATAACCAATAGTGCAACTGCAACACAGTGGACTAAGATTGCCAATATATCAGGTAGTAATGCTATCTATAACAGCACAGCAAGAGGCATCAGAAAACTATTCAATGTTAATACTCGTGCAAATGATCAAATTGATCTTGTTTTTGGTGACGATACATTTGCTGATACTCCAATGGGCAACTATCGTACTTTCTATAGAATTAGCAATGGTTTAACATATCGTATTAGCCCAGCTGATCTTAAAAATGTTACAATTGTTGTTCCTTATATCAGTAAGAGTGGCAAGCCAGAACGTCTTACTATCACCGGTAGCTTGCAGTATACTGTAGCTAACAGCAGCAGACGTGATCTTATTCAAGAAATTAAAGATAAGGCTCCTCAGAATTTCTATACACAAGGACGTATGGTCAACGGTGAAGACTATAACACTTTACCATATACAACATATGCCGACATTGTTAAGGTAAAATCAGTTAATAGATACAGCAGTGGCATTAGTCGTTATCTAGACATTATCGATCCAACTGGCAAGTATTCAAGTACTGATTTGTTTGGTAGTGATGGCAGTTTCTTTAAAAATGAAACAATAAAGAATACAACTTTTACGTTCTCTAGTCGCAATGACGTATTACGCATTATTGAGAATACTATCCAACCTGCAATTGCAAATAAAAGTGCAGAACATTTTTACTTCCAAAAGTTTCCTGCTATTACAATTCCTAATTTGTTTTGGGTTAGACAAACAGATGACACGTCAACTGCAACTGGATTCTTCCGTCAAGTTAACGGCTCAACATATGAAAAAATTGGAAATTATACTTCGCAGGCATGGAAGTATCTATTAGTTGACAGTTTAATTAAATTTGAATCTCCTTATGGTTATTATTTTGATAGTAGCAACAGTCTAGTTGCAGGAACACCTGTATTGTCTGGCGATAAAACTGTAATTTGGGCGACAATACGAAGTCAAATTGGCGATGGTAGCAATCCAATATACTTGGCAGGCAGAGAAGTTGGCGGCGTTACTATTAGCACAAATATTCCATCGGGTGCATTAGTCACACAATGTTATGCACCTTATACAATTAATTTTACTTCAAGTGTGATAAACACAATGGCAACTTATATTTTGAATAATCAAAATTTTGCATTGCGTTATGATTATACCAGTACACTAACCGGCGATCCATGGAAGCTGGTTGCTTATCAAAATTTAGATGTAACAAGTCCTTTTAGTTTAAAATATGCAGGTACTGGTGGAGCTAAAGATTCCAGCTGGATTATTTTATTCACCACTGACAATGTCAAGTATACTATGAAATATAGAGGCTTAGATTATATCTTCAGTAGCACTAACAGTATTCGTTTTTTAAACACTAATCCCACTCCTGTTTATGACAGCAGAACAAATACACTTATCAGAGATAATATTAAAGTTCTGCAAAGCAATCTAAATAATTCTAATACTGCCAAGTTAGAAAGAGATGTAACTTTACAGATCTATCAAAATCAAGTTGAGACAGACGGATACACCGACAGCACAAAAGTTTTGGTCACATTCCCAACTGGTCCAAACAGTGATCTACCACTGGACCCAAATATTTTTGGAACTATTGTTGGCAACACCGATAGAACTTATGTATTCTATCAGAAATACCTAGACTATGATAATCTAATTAGATATCAACTGTTGGACAGTGGTATTATTAACTATGTGTATCCTACAAAAGTCTCGATCGACAATGTTAGAAATAACTTTCCAAATGGAAGACTTTTCTATGCAACATCAGATCATAAATTTTATCAAGTTGTAAACAATGGACTAGCAAATACCTTAACTGATGTAAGTGCCAATTATGCTGCATATTATGGCCGTCAAGATTTAATATTCCAGTATCGTCATAATGCAAGTGACAGTCGTCGTATCGATCCTGCTGCCAGCAACTTAATTGATTGCTACATCTTAACACGTAGCTACGATGAATCCTATAGACAATATATCACTGACTATACAGGTAGATTAACTGAACCAATGCCAGTAGATAGTGTTACACTTAATAGCACTTATAATCAATTGTTAAATCTTAAGATGATCAGTGATGAAATGATTTTAAACAGTGGTGTTTACAAGTCATTATTTGGGGCTAAAGCTGAAAACGCACTGCAAGCAACTTTTCAAATTGTTAAGAATCCCAGCACTAGCTTAAGTGATAACGAATTAAAGAGTAGAGTTGTTGAACAAATTAACAATTACTTCACTTTAGATAATTGGGATTTTGGGCAGACATTTTACTTCAGTGAGCTATCTGCATACTTACATACTAAATTAGGCACATACCTAAGTAGCGTAATCTTAATACCAACAAGTCCAAATAGCGTATTTGGTAATTTATACGAAATTAGAAGTCAGCCAAATGAGATATTAATTAATTCTGCTACTGTTGATAATATACAGGTGGTAAGCGGTGTATATGTAGGTATAAATCAAAGTGGCGTAAGCACTGTTTATGCAAGTCAAATTAACGGAATAGGTGTATAATAAATGGTTGATAAAAGTTCACTTAACTTTCTACCTAAAACATTTCAGACTAATACAAATCGTAGATTTCTAAATGCCACTGTTGATCAATTGATTCAAGAGCCTAATTTAGGGAGAGTTTATGGATATATTGGTCGTCAAGATTTAAGTCCTGCTTATAGAACGGGTGATGCATACGTTCAAGAAGTAGATACCTACAGTCAATTTTATCAACTTGAGCCAGGGCTTGTTATCAATAAGCGTGTTGCAAATACACAAACAATTAAGAAACAAAATGCCTATAACTATGTAGATCTATTAAACGGCGTTGCAGCGTCAGGTGGTATCAATACTGATCACAGTCGTATGTTTTCAAATGAATATTATAATTACGAAGGTTTCATTGATCTCGACAAGTTAATCAACTATGGTAAGTATTATTGGTTACCAAAAGGCCCAACTACATTAGATGTTAATGGCGGCGGGTTACCATTACAAGCAACTTTCTCAGTTACCAGACCATTAAAGAATGACAAAATTTCAACTAGTATTATTAATCACAATATTGGACAAGTTGGATATACTGTCAGTGGTTTTGCAGATTCAATTAATCCTACTATTACTTTAGTAAGAGGTGGCAGTTATACATTCAATGTTGGCCAACCAGGGCATAATTTTTGGATACAGTCAGAGACAGGCTTAGGTGCAGGCACATCATTCCAAGATAATATCATTAAAAGAGAAGTATTTGGTGTTATTAATAATGGTGCTGAGACTGGACCAATTACATTTAATGTCCCTTCTAAAGATGCACAGTATTTTTATGAAAGTATGCCAGTTCTAAATCCTCTTAGTGGTACAGTAAGCAGGGATCAAGAAATTGTAGGCGTTGATCTAGTTACTGATATTCCATTTAACAAATTACAAAATGCTCCATACGATCAGTTTATGATCGACAATAATATTGACGGATTAAAAGCATTTGTTAACAAAACAATTGTGTTAATTAATGATCAAGATGATTATTGGTATGAGCCAGATCTCTTTGGTGGAAAACAATCTCCAAATGATCTATCATTAACATATGATGAAAATTCAGTGCCTGTTGAAAATCCTCAGATATCTCAATTTGATAGAGGATTACCAGTTCCAGTAGAACGTCGTCGTGGCATATGGCGTATTGCAAACGTAGATGGTGTAATCAGACTTACCTACATTAGAGATTGGCCAGCAAACACAAGACTGTTTGTTAATCAAGGTACATCATATGGACATATATTCATATTCAAAGACACACTACTAAACATTTACAAAGTCCCACATATCACCGCACCAATGGATGTTTTATACTACCAGGATAGCGTTGATTCAAATGTAATTGGTCAAATTCGTTTAGTTGATGCTGCTCCTCAAAGTACTATTAATGTTTCGGATATTTTAGGCAGTGAAAACTATACAAGTCCAAACGGTGTTAAATTTACCAATGGATTGAAAATAAGATTCAATGGACTTATAAATCCCAGCAAATATTTCAATACTGAATATGTTGTTGAAGGTGTTGGTAAGTCTATTACCTTAACTCCGTGGACAAGTTTAATCACTGTTGATCCTAATAATCCAAATCAAGGTGATGGATTCAGTCCTGACAATGAAGCATACGATACTATTAACTATGATCTAAGTTACAATGCTCCATTGCGTAAAGATTATATTGTTATCAATCGTTCCAGCGTGGACGGCAATACATGGAGTAGAACTAATCGTTGGTTCCATGAAGATGTAATTAGATATTCATCAACATTTACAGATCCAAATGCTGCGGTTCTATTAGATAACAACTATCGTGGTATCAGACCAATTGTTGAATTTGATGCAAATCTGCAATTATGGAATTATGGAAATAAATTTGTTGGACCAGTAACTGTCATCGACACTTATATTACTGACCTTGCCAATCAAGTTGAAGGCCGTAGTGCGGAAATTTTAACCGCCGGGCCTATTGTATATAAAAGCATTACTACTGATCAACCCATCGGTTCATCAACATTGACATTTAACATGGTGTCTGACTTAGATGTTGGCACTGTTATCACAGGTCCAAATATTCAAGAAAATACAACAATTCTATCTATAAGTTTAGCTAACAAGACTATCACACTTAGCAAACCTTTGTTATTAAATGTCACTGCCGGTCTTACTTTTACATTCGGTAATACATGGAAATACGTCAGTGACGATGTTAAGTTAGAAGATGGTAAGTCTGTAATATTTGTCAATGAGAAATATAACAATACACGAGGCAAAATTTATAATGTTGTCAACATTAAACCTCATACCAGCACATCTCTTATTAAGAGAACTATTAGAGATGTTGGTATTGAGGGAACAAGATTAAATTTTGATTCATATGTTGATCTTCATGTTGGCATGACTGTTTCAGGATTAAACATCCCGACTAATTTAGACAAAGCAGTAACAATTACAGCAATTGATATTAATCCTGTTAATTACTTCTCTAGCATTACTATTAGTGCTCCAGTAACTGGTTTTTTACCTGCGGGCACTGAGATTACATTTGGTAACTCGGTTATATCCAGCAATTATAATGTATTCAGGACTTCTACTACCTATACCAATGGTAATTCAACTACTATTCAATTGAATTCTGTTGATGGGCTTATTTTGAATATGAAGGTAGTTGGAGATTTTATTAATGAAAACACAGTAATAACTTCTATCAACACTATTGACAATACTATAGTAATTAGTAGTCCAACAACAGCAGAAATGACAGCTGGTACAGTATTTGCGTTCAATAATAGTATAGCACAGATTCATTTAATCCCTGTACATGATATGAATCAAGGTGAAATAATAGTTGCGACTAGCGGAGCATCTAAACAGAATTTTGTTTATTGGTGGAACAACAACCATTGGCAGCTTGCACAACAAAAGAATAGCTTAAATCAAAATCCTTTGTTTGATGTATTCAATTTAGATGGCATTAGTTGGGGTAATACAACATACTTCCCTTCAAGTAGTTTTGCAGGATCTGCACTTTTTGGATATAAGGTAAACACAGGAACTAGAGATAGTGAATTAGGCTTTCCATTAAGTTATCGCTCAGTTGGTAATATTGGTGATATCGTATTTCAGAATTTTTATGATACTGACTCATTTCACTTTAACTACGAAAATAAAGATCAAACATTAAGTGTATCCAATGGATATGTTCATGAAATTAATTCTTCAGATTCAAGTTATAAACTTAGAAACAATTGGGTTAGAATCACTGATCAAAGCAAGCAGTATATTCAGCGTAGATTCAAAGCAACATTAAATCAAGTAAATGTGTTCACTGTTGATATTGGCTTTGTTAACAGTGTAACTGAAAAGAATTTCTTTGCATTTGTGAATGGTGTTGAGATTAATAGATCTAACTTCAAATTGTCTGGAAATAGCACGTCAACAACATTAACTTTCAATAGTGATCTGAAGATTGACGATATTTTAGTAATAAAAATATTTGGTGTTCCTCAAGGTATTAAGGAAACATATACACTACCTAAGAATCTAGTAGATAATACAGAGAATGATACATTTGAAACATTGACACTTGGACAAATAAGAAACCATTTAATCGAAATGGCAAACAATAATCTAGACTTTATGGGTGATCCAAGCGGTAATAGTAATCTACGTGATATTAACTACAAAATCACTCCTGGAAAAATATTACAGCATAGTGCCGGTGTACATATCGCACAGTTAATGTTTAATAATGATACAACAAACATTATTAAGTCGATTGACTTCAGTAGACGTTCTTATAATAGATTTAAAGATCGTTTTCTTTATCTGTTGAGCACTTTTGAATTTGCTAATACCGACAACGCCAGAGCTTGTCTAGATGCTATTATGGAAGAAATTACTGTTAATTCTAGCAGTGAACAGGCTTTCTATCTGTCAGACATGATTCCGTTTGGCAACAATAAATTTATTCTAAATCAATATCCTGTATATGATACAAATTATAGAAAATTTAATTTAATTACGACTTATAATGTTAAGATCCCAACATATAGAGCTGTATTGGTTTATCTAAATGATCAACAGCTTCTGCTAAATCAAGATTATACCGTTGACGGATATGTAGTTCAACTGACAGCATCTGTTGAAATTCAAATCAATGACATTATTAAAATCTACGAGTATGACAACACCAAAGGATCAATGATCCCTGCTACACCCACTAAGTTAGGTTTATATCCTAAATATAAACCAGAGATCTATTCAGATAACTCATATATCGGTGCTGTTAGAAATATTATACAAGGACACGATGGCAGTAAAATTGTTGCATTTGGCGATTTCAGAGACTCTGTTATCATTGAATTTGAAAAAAGAATCTTTAATAACATCAGTACCGAGTTTATTAATGATCCAACTACTAGCTATACCGGCGTTGAGCCTGGCGCTTTTAGAGTTACTGATTACAATATAGATGAGTGGACACAGTTACTCAGTGAAACATTTCTCAGTTGGGCTGGCAGTAATAATGTAAACATCTTCTTAAACGATTCAACACAAAATGATCCATTTAGTTTTAACTATGGACAAGGTTTTGATAAGTTATATGGCGAAGGGCTACCTGGTTACTGGAGAGGTATCTACAAGTATTTCTATGATACAGATAGACCCGACACACATCCGTGGGAGATGCTGGGATTTTCATTCGAGCCAGACTGGTGGAAAGTACGCTATGGACCTGCTCCTTATACTTCAGGCAATTTAGTACTTTGGAAAGATTTAGAGCTTGGCGTTGTTTATCAGCATGGTAATGACAGCTATATTGATACTAGATATTCTCGCCCAGGTCTATTAAATATTATACCAGTTGACGTACACGGTAATCTATTGCCGCCCGTTACAGTTATAGTTAGTAATTGGAATCAAGCAACAGCAGGCGCTACATGGCGCTTTGGTGATCACAGTCCACAAGAAACAGCATGGCGTCGAAGCAGCGATTATCCTTTTGCTGTTCAGATGGCATGGGCATTGGCTAAACCTGCGCAGTATTGCAGTCTGTCATTGAATCGTCGAGACATTGTTAGACTTACTAGTCTAGATCAGATTATTAACAAAGTTACAGGAAAAAGAAAACTAAATCTACAAGTAACCAATGTTAACAATTTTGTTCCTGGCAGTAATGTTTGGATACGTGATCGTTTAGCAGATCTAAGTCTAGATGTTACTGCAAATTTCACCGACATATTTAATAATCACGGTGTTAATTTATTGTACAAGGCCAGTGGGTTCACTGATAAGAGTTATCTACAGTTAATCATTGATCAAGCTAGTCCTAACAGTACCAACGCAGGTGTGTTAATTCCAACTGAAAATTACGAAGTTTTAATGACTAAGAGTGCTCCTGTTAGCAACGCAACTTACAGTGCAGTCATCATTGAAAAGAGTCAAACTGGATTTGCAGTCTATGGGTTTGATACAAACAAACCTTACTTTACAATTATTCCTCGTAGATATAACAACAATCATTATTCAATCAAAGTCAGTGAAAGTTCTGCTTTAGTTTACGAAGATGACGATCAACGCATTCAAACTATTCCGTATGGAACACAACTGTCTACTAGACAACAAGTAGTAGATTTCTTAGTAAGTTATGGAAGATATCTAACCAGTATTGGTTTCCAATTTGTTGATACTACCAGTGTTGATACTGTTCCCAGCCTATCAGACTGGACATTGTCAATTAAAGAGTTCTTATTTTGGATCGAACAAGGCTGGGATCCAAGCACAGTTATCAGTTTAACTCCAGCTGGTACTAAAATTAATTTCAATAGTAAGTATGGAGTAGTTGACGAAATTACTAATAGTTTTAATGGGTGTAGAGTTCTAGACAGTAACGGAACTGCTCTGCAGGGCAAAGACTATAGCACGTTCCGTAGTGGCAAAAAATTTGAGCTACAACTTAAAAATCTAGAGACTGGAATTCATCTACTTGATCTAAACATTGTTCAATACGAGCATACTCTTGTATTTGATAATAAAACAGTATTCAATGATATCATTTATGAACCAAATCTTGGTAATAGACAATATCGTATTAAGATTGCAGGATTTAAAACCAGAGAATGGGATGGCAGTCTATTTGCACCTGGTTTCTTAGTAAACTACAAGACAGTTGATCAATGGTTACCAACACATGATTATTATAAAGGTGACATTGTTCTTTATAAGAATCTATATTACACTGCTAAGAATTTTGTACCCGGCGAATCTAAATTTGATAATAATCATTGGTATGAAATAAACGGTGATCTATTATCTAAGCAGCTGATTCCAAACATGGCATCTAATGCACAGCAGTTTGAAGGTTTTTACGACGTGGATACATTCGACGTCAACAGAATCGCTGATATGTCTGCTAGAAACAGCACAGGGTTTACACGTCGTAACTATCTAACAGATGTTGGGCTTGATGATATCAGCCAACATAAATTTTATCTTGGTATGATCCGTGAAAAAGGAACACAGGCTGCGGTAAACGCTTTCCTACGTATCAAGCTGCCATACCTAGACAATACTGTTCAAGTTGATGAACAATGGGCAATTAGATTGGGTACATATGGCGGTATTAATCAAAAGCAAGATATTGAATTAAGTCTTAAAGATGCTAAAAGCTTAAATGGAACTTATCTAATAGAATTGCTAGATAAGAATTCAACAGGTGATACTAGATGGAATACTTTTAGACCCAAAGACCTGCTGATTAAGCCAGCTGTTTATGACAATAATCTATTCACTGAAGACGAAGTCAGACCTGTTGAAATTCCTACTGCTGGTCCTGTACTGATCAGTGAAGTTGATGCTACGGTCTTCAACATTCAAAAAATTAATAATATCAGTGGGTTAACTCCAGTACTTGGCGAGGGTAGTCGTGTATGGGTAGCAGCAGACAAGAGAAATTCATGGAATGTCTATAGAATTACTGCTGATTCAACTGTTAATGTGATTAGTAGTTCTGTTATTGGTAATGAAATTGAATTCATAACAGATATACCACATAACCTAGCTCCAAGAGATCATATTTTAATTAAAAATGGTGGAGTTGGTAGCAGTGTGACTAATCTCAGAGGTTTCTACATAGTAAATTCTGCAAGTAATAGAACTTTTAGAACTCCTGTTTATCCTAACGCACCATCAGGCAGTGGCACAATGAATGCCATATTGTTTAAATTAAAACAGATTAGATATAACAATAGATCATCATTTGCAATAGATACTCCAGGCAGAGGATGGGTTGAAAATGATCAAATTTGGTTAGATGGTATTAATGGTAACTATGAGACTCTAAGAAATAATTCAAAGTGGACTTATAATCAAGCATTAACTCCTGTATATGCAGTTGACTCTGACAAGTTTGGGTCTGGCGTAGACATGAAGACTAGCCAAGATATTATGGTCATTGGAGCACCAAATAAAGGAACTGGTTCAAAGGTAAATCACTTTGAGCGTTTTGTTCGTACATCATCTGGAGATTATACACTAACTAAAACATATACAAATCCAATAGTTTATGTTACTGGCAATGCAACTACCAATTATACTATTGTTGGATCAACACTTCATATCAATGACTCAACTAGTTCAAGTGACTTTATTACAATTAAAGACTATACCACTGCTAATACTGGGTATTCTTATGTTTATAGATTAAACACAGATAATACTTGGGGCATTATGAATGGTATGGCACCTGGCGATGATGTTGGATCAGGATTTGGTGCTAATGTAAAGTATAATGATCTTGATTCAGTTGTTGTTGGTGCACCAACAAGTATTAGTAATACTGGATTAGCTTATGTTCTAACTACCACCAGTGAAGATGTGGGTAT
>Ga0136642_1000807_pt1 | contig 14919 bp, 9 predicted proteins | sample LowCatLa1302831Y_FD_115313 | JGI IMG/M metagenome (GOLD analysis project Ga0136642, IMG submission 115313) | Freshwater microbial communities from Lower Cathedral Lake, Yosemite National Park, California, USA - 13028-31Y | ecosystem: Environmental > Aquatic > Freshwater > Lake ... | reverse complement strand
GGATTGAGATCCTTGAAACCCACATCTTTCGCTCTACCGCTCACCATTCCAATATGAAAACCAAGTGCTCGAAACCTGAAGACGAATCGGTAACTGCCACCAAAATTGAACCATTTTCCACATAATGTGGGGTTTGTTTTTTCACCACATTGACGTGGATCTTCACCCGGAAATGGAATTGTTCCGGCATTTAATCGAGCAAGGCTACTTGTTGGATAAATACCCATATCGATTGAACCAGAGTGATAGTCACATTGCCCCCACCAACACAATGGCGCTCCATCAGGTCTCCAGGACATTCCGACTTGTACCCGACCATCGCCCGTAGAGAAAGTAGTTTTCGCAAATTCAAACTCTGCAGCCGTTCCAGAAATATAACTTCCAATCTTTATTGAATTATCAGCTTCAATAAGATTAAGACTTTCGATGCAATTAGTTGATTCAGCGGATGAGCAATAACCCAAACTAATCGTTACCGGGGTCTCTGCAACAGAAGGTACGATGGATAGGATAATTACTGAAATGGCGAAGGATGATATGAATCCAATTCTTCGTGCTATCACAGTTGAATTATAGTTTCTTGAACCTAATAGAACCCTTAAGCAGCGCTCTCTTCGCGTTCGTTCTCTACTTCAATAGTGGAAACACTTTCGAGTACGACAGCAGTTGCAACTTGATCCATGCGAGGACGGCCAGCTTTGCGCTTGCGTGCAATTACTTTGCCATCTTCGAATAGTTCACCGCCCCATACGCCAACTGGTTCTTGACGTGAGAGAGCGCCTTCTAGACATTGCTTGCGCACTGGGCATCCTCCACAGAGAGACTTTGCTTCTGCAACTTTAATTTCATCTTCGGAGAAGAAGAGTTCAGGATCTGCACTGTGGCATGGCAAGGTAAAGGCGATGGCGCTGTCATATGTACCTGTGACATCTCCAAGACCAATCTTTTCGCCGCTTTCGGCCCAACCTGGCATTAGTAGTTCGCTGAAGAGAACGCTCATCGTTCTCACCTTCTTTCTTCTCTCTAGTTCCTTCTTTTTGTTTGGGTTTATTGGGCTAAACAAAAAGGGCCCGAATCCTTTGTGGATTCGAGGCCCTTGGCTTCTAGTTCTTTTCGTATTATCGAGAAGAACTCCAAGTGGCTGAATCCACTGCATAAAAAGCGGCGTAAAACGCAGGCTTTGTTGCGGTGTGCCATGTGTAATGCTTATGAGAAGCAGGAATTACAGCAGAACGCATTGCGTTTGCTGTTACGGAAGTGTTGTTACGCACGATCCGACTCCTTTGACTCATATCCACTGATGTAGTGGAGGTGTAAGGGTAAAGCATGAATATAGGTTCGTGCAAATGAATTATTTACGCACGAATACGCAGGAGTAACTAAGAAATTAGGCCAGCTTCACGCAAGAAACGGCTCGGGCTTTGGCGATAACTCAAATGTAAATCTTGTTTTGCCCGTGTGATTCCAACATAGAAAAGGCGACGCTCTTCATCAATGGTGGCCTGATCTGCGCCAATAGCGCCATTTTCAAGGGGTAATAAGCCCTCACTCACGCCGATAAGAAATACACGTTCCCATTCCAAACCTTTAGCGGCGTGCAATGTTGCCAGAGTTGTAACGGGCATAGTTGGCGGATTATTTTGCTGAACACGATCTTCTACTTCACGTAAGTAGCCGCGCAATGTCTTTGGTGAGAAGCCGCTATCTGCATCAATTTCGCGACCTAAGTGAAGAAGCGCCGCAATTCCATCAATACTTGCACCAGTTAGAAATGGTTGAGCAAGTGTGCGCAATTCATCGAGCCAATTCGCACCCTCTGTTGGGATAACTGAAGCGTTTCTGACAACGCGTAGAAACTCTTTAACATCGGGGCGATCAAAGAAGCGATCACTATTACGAATTTGATAAGGAATCTTAGAAATATTCATGGCTTTTTCAACGGCATTGAGTTGACTATTGGTACGAGCTAACACTGCAATATCTTGCGCAGGCGTACCTTCACTCATCAATTGCGTAATGGATGCAACAACGCCTGCAACTTCCGCTGATTCATCTTTATACGGTGTTACTTCAGGTTTATCGCCGTGTGAATTAATGGCAACGAGTTCTTGTCCCATTTCAGCACTACGCAAAATAGCGTTAGCAGTAAAAATAATTTCAGGAGTTGAGCGGTACCCAGTTGTAAGTCGAATAACTTCTGCTTCCGGAAAACGTTGTGTAAAGCTATTGAGAAATATTGGTGATGCACCAGCAAATGAATAAATAGTCTGAGCAGGATCTCCAACAACGCAAAGCTCTTTTCGATTACCAAGCCAAGCATTTATTAAACGCTGCTGCAAAGGAGAAATATCCTGATACTCATCTACTGTGAAGAATCGATATTGATCTTGTACACGCTCACGAACTTCGCGCTCTTCTTCAATCATTGCTGTCGTGAGTAAGAGAACATCTTCGAAATCCATTGCATGTTCTTGTTTTAGAATGCTCATGTATGAGGCATACACCTTTGCAATCTGTTCCGGATTGATGCGAGGTTTGTTGATGCGCTTAGAAGATTCGGCTAAATAATCACTTGGTCCAATCTCCTGTGTTTTTGCCCATTCAATTTCAGAGGAGATATCTCGCAAAATATCTCGAGACGTAACTGATATTGCGCCAGCCAAGTCTGCCCTCTTTATCGATTCACTAAGAAAACCAGATTTAGAAGTCAGCAAATCAGGAGTTTTCCCACCAAATACTTGGGGCCAGAAATAAAGCAACTGCTTGAGCGCCGCGGAGTGAATTGTGCGGGCTGCAACTGTCGGTACACCAAGGGAGCGAAGGCGCATACGCATTTCACCTGCAGCACGCGCGGTGAAAGTGAGCGCTAAAACTTTGTGTGGATCCATCACTCCAATAGCTGCGCCATATGCAATGCGGTGTGTAATTGCTCGTGTTTTTCCAGTACCGGCTCCGGCAATAACACAGACAGGTCCACGTGTGGCAACAGCTACTGCGCGTTGTTCGTTATCGAGTGCTGCAAGTATTTCTTCTGCTCTTAAATCGCTTTGACTCGTCCCGGTTTCAAAATCTGACATTACGGGCGCCAGCTTTCGCCGCCTACTAGGTCACTAAGGTCTCGTCCTGATTGTGCGCCATACCAAGATTCAATCATGCGTCGCGCAACGCTAATCGAAGGTGGCAATAAAAGTTCACCGGTCTTGATTGCATCTTTCATCTCATCGCGTGAGAACCAGCGCACCTCAGTGATTTCTACTCCATCAGCTTTAGCTTCATGTGGCTTATTTGTTACTGCAGAAAATGCAATCATGATGGATGCTGGGAATGGCCATGGCTGAGAAGTCATATATGACATTTCATCAACGGTTATTCCGCATTCTTCGAGAACTTCACGCGCTACACATTGTTCAAAAGTCTCACCTGGTTCAAGAAAGCCTGCGAAATTAGAAAATCGCCTTTCAGGCCAAAGTGGATTGTGTCCTAGCAAAATTCGATCATCGCGATCATGAACTAAAACAATAACTGCCGAATCGGTGCGAGGATGATGTTGGCTCTCATCTACGGTACAAATACGAACCGATCCCCCAAGGCCAACAACTGTTGGTGCACCACAGCGAGAACAACGTGGATGTACTTCATGCCAATTCGCTAATCCAATTGCATGAAATGCTAAGGAGAGGAATTTTGAACTAAGCGAGAACCCGAGTTCGCGCAAAGTTTCAAATCCAGAATATTTTTCTTCATCACTGCCGGACTCATTTGTCCACGCTGTGTGCCAGGCAAAATATGCCGTTCCATCTGCGCGATCTAATCCGAGGAAGTATCTTTCCCCTGTTAGAAATTTTTCTGAGCTAACAAGTGCACTCACTTCGGCGCTATCTAGAAGATTGAGTTCGCTGCCCTGAACAGCAAGACGTGCGTCGACAATGTGAATAATTTTCGCTTTGGCCCACTGTGCATCGAGCTCGCTTTGCGATGTACGCAGTTCGCTGGCACGGTCGATTTCACTAACAAGGTTCTTGAGCGTGCTCATGGGAGGCAACACTACTAACCTCTACCCATGCTCGTAACCTCGTGGAATATTTTGCACGCAATGCCTATTCCGCCATCAGGAAGTGGCAATTTCAGCGATGCGGTGAAGAGTCTTGGCTGCGATGTGGCTGGTTTTCAAGAAGTTGATCATCATCTTCCGCGCTCTGGCATTGAGGTGCAGATGCAGATTGCAGCACAATCCTTAGGCGCACCGTATTGGGCTTTTGCGCCATCAGTTATTGGAACACCTGGTGAAGTACGCCGTCATCTCAGTAATGCAGACCGAAGAATTATTACAAATGAGAATTCAAATTCTGTTGGAAGTTATGGGATTGGAATAGTTTCACGAATCCCTGTAATCAAATGGGAGCGTTTAGAGCTTGGCAGATCACTTATCGGCCTTCCACTTCTTATTCCCAGCGAAAAAGGCGTGCGAGCAATTTATGTCAATGATGAGGAACGCGTTGCGCTAGCCGCTCACTTAGATAATGGATGGATCATTATCAATACACATCTATCTTTTGTGCCATTTGTAAATCTCTATCAATTACAACGTGTAAAGCGTTGGGCCAAGAAGCTAAGTCAGAATGGAAAATTCAAAGTACTTATTCTTGGCGATTTGAATTTGCCTAAGAATTTTTCTGGCTGGAATTCCTTGATAACTCAAAAAAGTTACCCATCATGGGGTGCGAAGGTTCAGTTTGATTACATTCTTTCAGATGCACTACAACAGAATGACATAGAAGTTGTACAGAACAGTTTTTCAGGTGTAAGCGATCACTTACCTATTAGCGTCAGAATCAATACCTGAGATCAAGGTGATAAGTTCTTCCTGACTCAAAAGATTTGCAGGGCTGTGATCTTTTCCTGTTGGAACGTAATGGAAAGCTGCTTTCACTTTCGTGATATCAGTGCCACTTAACTTTGCCCACGCCAGGCGATACATCGCTAATTGCACTGCCGCAGATTCACCGAGTTCTTTTGACCCAGTCTTCCAGTCAACAACAATGTAACCATCACCATCGCGATACACCGCATCAATGCGTCCGCGAATAAGCACGCCAGCAATAACAGTCTCAAATGGCACTTCAACATTGGTCGGTGTTTTTGTTGCCCAATGACTAGCCTGCCAAGCTTTTTTGAGAACTTCTAAGGCAGAATCATCCTCGAGTGGATCTAGATAATCCATATAATCATCGCCCATAAGTGTTGGCTCTTCACTAAATTGTTTTTCGACCCATAAGTGGAATGCAGTTCCGCGGCGAGAATATTGATCTTGTCCTCGCGGCATTGGGCGGCGAATATTGAGAGCTAATTCCTCTGGGTTTGCATGGAGTGCAACAAGAGCTGAAGTCGAAAGTTTCGTTGGTAACAAGACGGTGAGGTGTGAATTAGATTTTTCACCAAGTTCTGCAATAAGGGCTTGCGCATCTGCGATCCATGAATCAATCTCTTCGTCCTCACTTGCACTCAGTGCATGTGGCTTCGCTAATTGAACCCTAGTAATCTCTTCGTCAAATTGTGCTCGGCGATCACCAAGACGATCATGTGGCCACTCTTGACTTTCAACTTCGCCAGGATTCTTTACACCTTTGGGTGGAGTTTCTAACTCACTAAGAATTTTCCCATTCTCTTCCAGGACTACTCCATGAATCCACGTATAAACATCACTAGGCGGAACTGGATCCTTACCTGTTCGCCAGATAGAGGTTGTGCAGAGTAGATGTGTCTTTGCCCGGGTTACAGCAACGTAAGCGAGGCGAATCTCTTCACGACGCTTTATGCGATGTCTGCACTCTTTAGAAAATATATCAATTGCATCCTCTGCTTGTTTCTTTTCACTCATTCCAGTAAAACTAATTCGTGGAAGCTCATGATGATCTCCACGTAAGGGGAAAGGTATGAAGGCTTCATTAGTAAGCCAATTTTCTGGATTTTTTGTACTCTCCGAAGGGAAACTTCGCTTTGCAAGTCCTGGAATTGCCACGACATTCCATTCGGCACCTTTAGCCATATGGACAGTAAGAATTTGTACAACATCACTTCTGACGTCAGGTGCGCCTATTTTTAGTCCACCCTCTTCCTTAGATGCAACATCAAGCCATTCTAAGAATTCGCGTGCAACACCTCCGGCACGTTCATATTTAGAAGCTTCATCCAAGAATCTATCCAGATTTCGTCTTCCAGTTTGTGAACCATCGCGAAGACTTACTTCACTTTCAATCGTTAAATACTCTTCAATTTCAACAATCAAATCAGTAATTTGACCACCAGCACGTCCACGTAATCTGCGTAAGTCCGCTGCAAAACGAAGCATGCGTTGGTAACCAACTTCAGAGAAATAATCTTTAGGTGCGCTAGATATTTCATCGAGTGCATCGATGATTGAACCTGCAAACTGGTCTTCGCTATCTAATTGTTCAGGATTACCTTCTTCGATTACTTTCACTAAATATCGTGAACCAGTTTTGAGAGCCCGCGATCGATCTTTCGCATATTTTCCTAGTCCAGCGATGTCAAAAGCTCCTAGATTTAATCGCGGACCCGTGAGGTGTCGCATCAAGGAAGCACCTGCATCCGGATCTGAAATAACTTTCATTAGTGCAACGATGTCTGCAATTTCTGGAATATAGATAAGTCCACCAACCCCGATAATTTCTACGGGAATTTTGCGAGCACGCAAGGCTGATTCAATCTCTGGAATTTGTTTACGGTTACGAACTAAGACTGCAAATGTTGAGCGCTTCTTCTCTGGCATAAGCGCTCGAGCTGGGTCCTTCCATAACGGTTCAAAATAATCTGCAATAGCTTCTGCTTCGATATCAATATTTTCAAATACTCCAACTGCCAATTCACCAGGACCTGCGCCATCGCGGGCATCGAGCATCAGGACTTCTTGGCCGCCATCTTCTTTGATTTTCTCTGAGATGAAATTTGCTGCCGTTAGAATTACTTCATCATTTCTAAAAGTTGTTGGCAGCGTGAATTTTGCTTTACCGTTTTGTCCGGCAGTTTTTGGAAAATACTCTGAGAATGAATCCATGGTTCCTGCAGAAGCACCGCGCCATGTGTAAATTGCTTGGCTCGGATCGCCCACTGCCATAACAGGATGACCGTTTCCAAAGAGCGCCGAAAGCATCCGCAATTGTGATTGCGACGTATCTTGATATTCATCAAGTAAAACAACTTTATATTTCCCTCGTTCAATTATTCCAACATCCTCATATGTTGTTGCGATATCGGCTGCAATGGACATTTGATCATCAAAAGAAAGCTCTCCGGCTTCTTTACGACGCTTCAAGAACGCTTCAACCATTGGCAACATTGAATTTCGCTGGTGCATAATCGTGCGAACCTTATTCCCCACGCTACTTGCAGCGAAATCAAACTGTGTTAAATCTTCCAACATCTGATTATTCGCGTTACGAATTTCCTCAATGGTGACTTTGTGCTCCAAAATTTGTTTTGCTAGGCCAATAACATCTTTAATTATTGTGCTCGCTGCACTCGTACTTCTGAAGGAGTCGTCCTCCCATTTGCGAACAACATCAGATGCAATTTGCCAAATTTCTGCTTCACCCAATGGATCAGAATCTGTATCCATTCCGAGTCGTATTGAATGCTCACTCAACAATTTGCCTGCATATGAGTGATAGGTAGTAATCGTTGGACTAGAAATTGAATCTCTACTAAATAGCTCTGCTTCTTCTAATTGTGATAAACGTCGGCGCACACGCAATGCAAGTTCGCCGGCCGCTTTGCGCGTAAAAGTAAGGCCTAATATTTCTTCTGGCGCAACTATTCCATTTGCAACTAAATAGAGAACACGATTGCTCATAGTCTCTGTCTTTCCAGAGCCTGCACCAGCGATAATAACTGCTGGTTCCAGCGGATTAGTAACAATCGAAATAATGTCACTCTGATATTTTGTTAGTGGATTTATTTCATCGTCAACTTTTTGAAGTGCTTCAATGATCTGCTTAGGCGTCAAATTCTCTTTCATTCGATCACCGACTTACCATCATTTTGAATTGGACAAGAGGTGCGAACTGGGCATCCATCACATTTGATGTTATCTGTTGCAAAAAATGTTGCTGAACCCATACCTTCAGCAATAATTTTTATCTCGTTTTCGAAAACCTCTTCATTGATGATGCCTTGGTCACGAATAGTTATTTTGGGTTCCCGCGCGGCCGGTGCTGCAAGATAAGCAAGCTCAGCACCTGTCGTTGTGGTGCTATCTGTGATCTTACTAAATCCGCCTTTGATTGCTCCTAATTGATAGGCGGCTAGTTGCATATTTTCATTTGATCCAGTTGCCGGAATCATGTTCTTGCCAGTTTTGAAATCAATAATGTAAAGATTATTATCTAGATCTATTTCGATTCTGTCAGCATTTCCATGCAACTTAGCACGACCAATTTCAACAGTGAATGTCGTTTCAACAGCCAGCACCTTGCGGGGTGAAACAGAGTGATAATGAACGAAGCGAGAGATCATCTTTGATGCTTCTTCAAGTGAAGTTTTGCCAACCCAGCCCTCATCGGGATCGATAAGTTTCCATGACGCTTTGATTAAATCAAGTAAATCAGTTTCATTCTTACTTGGATCTGTATGCAATTTCGCAGCAAACGCGTGAATTGCCGAACCTAAAATTTGTGCAGTGCTATCACCATTGGTGCCTCCATTACTTTGCAAAAACCATTTGAGAGCGCATTCTTTATAAGTATCTAGTGCACTCGGTGATACAGATACAAGTTCTTTAGGATCTACAACGGGTTGATCAGTGCTAAGCGAAAGCGCGCCAACCCAGTTTTGTGGATTGGCAACATGTATTCCTTCGTCTGATAATTTCTTGAGAAGTGCCGCTGCTTCTTCTTTCTTTTCTCCCGATAATTGAGCGCGCAGCGCAGACACTAGAGCGGAAACGGTAATTGGGCGCGGGACATCTGTGAGCAATGGTTTTGCACTCTTACCTTGCAGAATCTGTTCCGCACTTTCAAAAAGATCAGAAGGTGCGTCATCCTCGCGCTGAATTGCAGTTATATAGAGATGCGTTTGCGCGCGAGTCATGGCAACTAGGAATAAGCGATTCTCATCATCGCGAAGTCCATTGGCCGACATTCGCTCTAACTCCACTTTCGGAATATTCGGGTAGCGAACCGTCTCAACTAGGCGCTCAGAGCCTAGGAGTGAACTGCGCTGGCGCAGGTTTGGCCACACTCCATCTTGTACTCCAGCGATTGCAACAATTTTCCACTGTCGTCCTTTAGAAGAATGCACGGTCAGAATTTCAACAAAATCAGGTCGTGCACCTTTTGCAGTAATAACGTCACCCGCAATATCTTCTTGCACAATTTCTTTGATAAATGCACCAGCACCAGACATTGGAAAACGCTCTGAATAACGCGCAGCAGAATCAAAAAGTTGCATCATCGCATCTAAGTCACGATCAGCGGCTGCTCCTCTCATGCTTGGACGGAGTGCTTGGTTGCGCCATGCATCACTAACTTTTTGATCCTCACTTGTTAGCGCGTTATCCCATATCATCCATAATAAATCTTCAGCGCGCGATGTAGGTTTTTTGGCAACGGCGCGGGCTTTACGCAACAAATCAGAGACACGTTTAAGAGGAGCTGCATCTTCAATAAAAATATCGCCTTTATCAATTGCGTCAATCATCAATTGTGTACCCGTGCGTTGATCGCCTTCTTCTCGAGCATTGAGTAAAGCGCGACGCATTCGACGAAGTGAAATTGAATCTGCGCCACCGAATTCACTCATGAGCAAGCGCTCACATGTATCAAGGGTGAGATATTTGCTACCCACTGCAACTTCAGCGAGTAACAAGAAAGGTGCAATAGAAGGGTTGCCTGCAAGTGCTTCGAGTTCAGAAGTTACGGGAATTCCAACTTGTGCAAAGGCGCGACGCAACGATGACGCTGCAACGCCAGGGCTTCGAAATAGAACAGCCATATCGCTATAGGCAATACCATTATTGAGGTGCGCGCTTCGGAATTGATGTGCAATAAATGCAGCTTCTTCACTACTTGAGCGGAAGCGATGTGTTTGAACGGCTTGATTTACTTCAGCAAGTACAGGAGATGCGACTCGTTTGTTATTTCGCGAAATCGAAAACTTCTCTTTCGCAAAAGCATTTGAAAGTCGCATGATTTCTGGAGAATTTCGATAATTGATATCTAGCTGAAGTGAGTGACCTTTATCTCGATAATGATTTAATTCTTGCGCTAACCCTTCAGGATCGGCGCCGCGAAAACGTCCTACTGTACTCAGATCATCGGCGCAAAGAATCATGTCATCGCATGCAAGAACTCTTAGTAGATTCCTTTGTTGTGGATCACTCTCTTGATACTCATCGACCATGATTGTTGTAAATTGCGAACGAAGCTGGTTCAAAATATCTGTCCGCTTTGCTAATCGGCGTACAGCAGATGAAACAATCTCTGAGGTATCGAGGCGTCGTTTCGAATCTCCTGCTGCATCTTCTTGCATAGATAAATTTTCGAGATAGCGATCCCAGAAGTTTGCAGCAGCTTTCCAGAATGGCTCTTCTTTAGATTTTCCAAGTTCGGCAAGTTCTAGCGGACTAAACTTTCTTTCATTCGCACGCAGAATAAGGTCACGTAACTCTCGAGCAAATCCAGATGTAGTAAGTGCTGCATGTAATTCGGGATTCCACTCTCGATTTTCATCAAGTATGTCACCAGCTAATAAATCTTTTATAAATTTTTCTTGCTCTGGCCCAGAAAAAAGAATGGGTTCCAAATCACCTTCCCGTGGATTTTTCTTAAGAATTGAAAATGCAAGTGAATGAAAAGTTCGAGCTAATGGTTCAAACATTGTCTGCGTTGTGCGAAGTGCAATTGCATCACGCAAATTACTGGCGCTTTCGCGTCCGTAGGTGAGCAATAAGATTGAATTTGGATCTTGGCCAGAAGCAATACGAGCAAGAGCTGCTTCTACTAAGAGCGATGTCTTTCCAGTTCCTGCGCCACCAGTAACTACAAGTGGAGAAGTTTTGAGTGAATATGCCTCAACAACTTCCTTGGGAAATACCACAGCAACACTGGGCGATTCTGAGCGCACAAGTGTGAATCTGCTCTTTCCCTGATTGCTACTCACGGTCATATTCAATCGCATAGGTCTGACAGCCGGAGCCTTATAGCCATGTGGTGCTAGGAATAACGCCTATTTTCAATAAGAATCAGGCAATGAGTATTGAAAGTAATCAAAGCCAACGTTTTCATATCCTGGATGCTTCTCGAGGAATTGCAGCCATCGGTGTATTGCTTTTTCATGTGTTTTTTGCGACGCCAATCCGCTACCTGATGGGCCTTTACACACTCGTTGATTTCTTTTTTGTTCTTAGTGGATTTGTTCTTTATCCAGGCATGCCTCGTCATTATCGAAAATTTACCCACGACGGAACCCAATTCATACTCTCGAGAATTGTTCGATTGTGGCCAACGCTAGTGGCAAGTCTTATCCTAAGTATGGGAATTTATTGGTGGAAAGAATATGCAGCATCAAAGAGCAACAACTATTTTGAAATTGATCCTAATCGCTCACCAATGCATCTTGGCGGCGCATTTCTATTGTTGCAAATATTGGTTCCACTTTCAGGTGCAATATTTATTGCTATCCCATTCTGGTCACTTTCGGCTGAATGGCTAGCCAATATTATCTTTGCACCTTTGACCATAATCTATAAACAATGTGGAATTGTTTTGGGAATTATCGGAGGGTATGCAGTACTACATTACGGATTAGTTCACGATACAGATTGGATTACGAATCTTGGACCCATTAGAGGCTGGGAAGCTTTAGGCAGAGCCCTCATCGGTTTTGGAATCGGCTTACTCGTACGCGCAAATCTAGAGAAACTTTCGACAATTAGAAATAATTTTTTCTTTGCCATAACAATTGCACTGACCATCTGGGCATCAATAATTTGGAATTCATACACGTTCACACATCTCTATTACACATCACCATTATTTGGCTTAGTCATACTTCAGCTATCGCGCTTCAATATTTCAAGCACAAGCAAGCGCGCCAAAGTCTGTACTTTCCTAGGTACATACTCGTACGGTATTTATGCATTTCATTTTCTGGCCATAGAGTTCTACGACTACAACGTCGTAAAACTTGATGCTTTTGCCAGCCATAGTGAATGGTGGAGATACCTAATTACTAAATCAATAGTCGTCATAGCAGTTGCAACGTTTGCGACATTCCTAACGTTGAAACTAGTCGATCAACCACTACAAAAAAGAGGTCGCGCACTTATCGAGCGAAAGTTTGCGCCTAGTAATTAGACGTTTAAGTTCGCTTTCTTTGCACGTGATGTCAGGCGTCCGCGCTCTGCGCCATCGAGGATTACCTTGCGGATACGCACCACTGCTGGTGTGACCTCCACACATTCATCTTCGCGACAGAATTCAAGTGCGCCTTCCATGTTGAGCTTCTTTGGCGGAATCAAACGCTCTGATTCATCTGTACCTGAAGCACGCATGTTTGTGAGTTTCTTTTCACGAACACAGTTAACATCCATATCTTCAGAACGTGAGTTCTCACCGATAACCATGCCTTCATAGACTTCATCGCCAGGTTCGACGAATATATTTCCACGATCTTGTGTTCCATAAAGTGCATAAGAAGTAACAACTCCCAAACGATCAGAAACAAGTGAACCTGTTCCGCGTGTACGAATATCTCCATGCCACGCTTCATAACCATCAAATACGTGGTGGAGTAAACCTGTTCCACGAGTTTCGGTAAGGAATTCAGTACGGAAACCAATGAGTCCACGTGATGGAACGCGGTAATCAAGTCGAATCCAACCAGTGCCGTGGTTAACCATTTGTTCCATGCGGCCCTTACGAAGTGCCATAAGTTGTGTAAGTACACCTAAATATTCTTCAGGCGCATCGATAGTCAAACGCTCCATCGGTTCATGAGTTTTACCATTGATTGTTTTGATAACTACTTGTGGTTTACCAACAGTGAGTTCGAAACCTTCGCGCTTCATAATTTCAACAAGTACAGCAAGCTGAAGTTCGCCGCGACCTTGTACTTCCCATGTATCTGGGCGATCAGTATTGAGAACTCGCAATGACACGTTACCAACGAGCTCTGCATCAAGGCGACCCTTTACTTGGCGCGCAGTGAGCTTTGTTCCGCTTTTGCCTGCAAGTGGAGATGTATTGATACCAATTGTCATAGAAATAGATGGCTCATCAACAATGATGAGTGGGAGTGCAACCGGATTATCGTTATCGGCAAGTGTTTCACCCAATGTAATTGTTTCGATACCCGCAACAGCAATGATGTCTCCAGGGTGGGCTTCAAGTGCAGGTACGCGCTCGAGTGCTTCAGTGATGAGAAGTTCAGAAACTTTTACTCGCTCTGTTGTTCCATCAGTTTTAATCCAGGTAACTTGCTGACCTTTTTTGATAACTCCTTCGCGTACGCGACATAGCGCTAAACGACCAAGGAATGGTGATGAGTCCAAGTTTGTAACGTGTGCTTGCAATGGTGCACCTTCGTGATATTCAGGAGCTGGGATTGCGGAGAAGATGGTGTCGAATAAAACATCGAGATTTTCTTCTTCCGGCATTCCACCATCAGCAGGGCGCTTGAGTGATGCACGACCAGCTTTAGCGGAGGCATACACGACAGGAAATTCAATTTGTTCTTCAGTTGCATCAAGATCAAGAAAGAGTTCGTATGCCTCGTCAACAACTTCGGCAATACGTGAATCGGGACGATCGACTTTATTGATTAACAAAATTACAGGAAGATTTTTTTCAAGTGCCTTACGCAAAACGAAACGTGTTTGTGGCAAAGGGCCTTCGGATGCATCAACTAGCAAAATTACGCCGTCGACCATTTCAAGACCGCGCTCTACTTCGCCACCAAAATCTGCGTGGCCCGGTGTATCAATAATGTTGACGATATTGTTTCCGCGCTTCACTGCGGTGTTCTTGGCCAGAATCGTGATTCCCTTTTCGCGCTCTAGATCCATTGAATCCATCATGCGGTCTTGGCCTTCATCCTGCTTCTTATATGCAGCAAAAGCTCCTGATTGCCACAGCATCGCATCGACAAGTGTTGTCTTGCCGTGGTCAACGTGAGCGATGATTGCAACGTTACGCAAATCGTCGCGCTTCTTGACTGGTAATCCTTTTAGGTGCTCTTGTGTTTTAGACATTGAATCGAAACTCCACTACATCTCCGTCGGCCATTACATATTCCTTGCCTTCCATGCGAACTTTACCTTTAGCTTTCGCTTCGGTCATTGAGCCCGCGGCAACTAGATCATCAAAGGAGACAATTTCTGCCTTGATAAATCCTTTTTGGAAATCTGTATGAATAACACCAGCGGCCATGGGTGCGGTGTCACCTTTATGTATTGTCCAAGCACGTGTCTCTTTAGGGCCCGCAGTCAAATATGTCTGCAACCCTAAAGTTTTGAATCCAACATGTGCCAATGTCGCAAGTCCTGGTTCCTCTAAACCAATTGATTGCAACAATTCAAGTGCATCTTCATCGCTGAGTTCAACGAGTTCAGATTCTGTTTTTGCATCGAGGAAGATTGCCTCGGCTGGTGCAACGAGCGCTGATAACTTTGCGCGCAATTGCTTATCATCGAGTTCCGCGGCATCGACATTGAAAACGTAGATAAAAGGCTTCGCAGTGAGCAATTGAAGCTCGCTCAGTTCAGCCAAATCAATGGTCGAGGTAGAAAGGGGATTGCCTCTTTGCAAATGCGCTTCTGCCGCTTTCATGGCATCCAAAACTGGTTGACGCTCTTTACTAATGCGAGCTTCTTTTTCAATTCGAGGAAGCGCCTTCTCTAAAGTT
>Ga0136642_1000806_pt1 | contig 14963 bp, 11 predicted proteins | sample LowCatLa1302831Y_FD_115313 | JGI IMG/M metagenome (GOLD analysis project Ga0136642, IMG submission 115313) | Freshwater microbial communities from Lower Cathedral Lake, Yosemite National Park, California, USA - 13028-31Y | ecosystem: Environmental > Aquatic > Freshwater > Lake ... | reverse complement strand
TCCCGATGACGACGGAAAAGATTGATAAAATCATGCGTTTGTACAACCAAGATGTCCGTGGAATGATAAAGTTTATTCAGTTGAACCAGGAAAACATCATGGACCAGGATGTGTGGAGTCATTTGGACACATTGTTTCAATCACAGTTGGATAAGGCAGAGGGTTTTGTACATAAAGTGAGTGCTATGTACAACATGGAAGAGAAACAGATTATGCAGCAATATTTGGAGTACATATTTCATGCACATTTGGACAAGGTGGATGTTACCTTTGTGGAGTTTGTCGAGTTGGTGGTGCACAATCTGAACAACGAAGCCCTGTTGCCGTTTTTTGTACATCACATGGGTTTGTTTTGGAGATGCATAATTATGATTGCATAATTATGATTGCATAATTATGATTGCATAATTATGATGACGCGTATATATAAATGACGGTTGCAAGTGATATTGTATTGATAATTGCGTCGCTAACGATTGTGACGATTGTATACAAGTATTACCAGACGGTGGTCTACCACGACCGGGACCCCAATTTTATATGGAACGCGACGTTTCTGGGAAAGATAGAAACATATCCACAGACGACGGAACAACAACAGTGGGCGTTTTTCTGTTTGTCGACGGTGAACCTGTTGGTGTGTTGTTTGGTGGTGACGACGATTCTGGTGTGTTTGTCTTGGATCAAAGAGGCGGCCTAATATATAATGAAAAATAGGAAAAGACTAACAAGAAAGAAACTGGGTCGAAGGAAACGAATGAAGGGTGGTTTATTAAAAGTACAAGATTTACATATTAAGGAGTGGTTGTCCATTCAATATATAGTTATTAACAGTTATGTATTTAACGAAAATTCTAAATTATCAGGACAAGTAAACGACATAGAATATTCGGTATTAAAACATGACAAGATTTATTTTGATACATTAAATAATCAATGTTATTATTATGTTTTGAAATCTTCTGCTTCGAACAACATATACGTGTTATTTAGTTTAGGAATAATATTTGATAGCAAACCTGAATCAAATAAGTTTGAAACTATTTTTAAATACTTAATTGAATATTTAAAAACTTTAGATACAAATACAATAGTACTATGTGGTCATTCAATGGGGTGTTCTATAGCTATTGTTCTAGCTCAGTTTTTAGAAGATAAACATATTACATTGTTTGAAAAGTGTATTGTTGTAGGCTCGGCTCCATTTAAATGTTTATCTACAAGTTATCAAAATAAACAGAATATTAAAATATTTGTATACGGTGAAATGGAAGACAATAAAATTTTTACAGATTGTTATGTCAACAAAAGTGATGATACAGAAATTGGGATAGATGACACCTTTTCAAATTATTCACCCTTTACTTTTGTTGTATTAAATACTACAACAAATAGATTCGAAAAATATGATGGGATTACGAGTACACAAATTGTTTATACAGATTATAATTACAAAGGAAGTGATAAAGAACACCCTGATGGATGTTTGAAACGTCTTCATAGTTGGTTCCGATACTACAAAGCCCTTGTAGTATTATATGAGTCAAACATTAACCCCAGATATTTTTTTCAAAAAAATAATAAAAGTTTTCATACCTTTTAATGATTTAGATTTAGAAAAAGAAATAAAAGATTTTGCCACAGGTTTTATAAGTAAAATGAGAATAGATACTGATTATGAACCAATAAAATATTATTTTATTCCTGATAAAAAAACAAAACAAAAATACATAAAATATGGCATGATAAATGACCTTGTTACACCATATAATACAATAAAAAATATTGATAATATAAAAGAGGCAACTGATACAGGTTAATTAAAATTGTAGTATATAAGGAATGAAAGGCTTCCGACTTGGTTCAGAGGAGGAAGAAGAAATACCCAAAAAAAAGAGAGCAGGACGCGGTCGCAAAATGAACGAGAAGGAAATACTGAAGGAATACGCCAAGGACCAGCAACAGAATGTCACGGTTCCCACGGGTTTCCGCAGCCGCGCCGGTTCCTCTGCCAACGTGTTGAACAAGGTCGAAGCCCTCCTCGTGGAAACGTCGACGCAAACGGTGCTCGACAAGATGCCCAAACCGAAAAACGTGCGTCAGGAAGAGTACGTCCGCAGTCTCAAGAACCGCGAAAAGAAAATCGTGTTTGCCACGGGTCCGGCGGGAACGGGCAAAACGATGTTGGCGTGCAGCTATGGTATTGCGCAGTTGGTGTGCGGGGTCTGCGACAAATTGATATTTACGCGTCCGCTGATTGCGGTGGACGAGGAAATCGGGTTTTTGCCGGGCACCATGGAAGAGAAGATGGCGCCCTGGGTGCGTCCGATGATGGACGTCCTCGGCCAATTCCTGACGCAACGGGAGATTCAGATATTACAGGAGGAAAAGGTCATTGAGATTGTGCCGCTGGGGTTCATGCGCGGCCGCACCTTTGTGAATACGTGGGTCATCGCCGATGAGATGCAAAACGCCACGGTGAACCAGATGAAGATGTTGACGACACGTATCGGCAGCGGTTCGCGCATGGTCATTACAGGGGATTTGGACCAGTGCGATTTGCCTGTGCCTTACCGGTCATCCAAAGTAGTGAATGGTCTCGCTGATTTCTTGGCGCGTATGGAGGTCAAAGGTTGCCCGGCGACCATTATCCCGTTTGTTTTTGACGTGGAAGATGTGCAGCGCGAAGAAGTGGTCAAGGACGTGTTGAAAATTTATGCTTGATTTGGTTCTTTGACAACGTCTTCCTGTAGTTCTTTGACAACGTCTTCCTCTTGGTAATGAGAGTCGCGAACGACATAGATAACAAAATCCAGGAACACGATATTGTCGACTTTTTTGGCGATTTCTTCATAAAAGAAGCCATCGCCACCTCCGTACAGGTGCCATTGGCCCTGTGTGTTCAAGAGGTAGGGTATGATGCCCATGGGTGTGCCGATGTTGCCGGAATAAATCAGTTTTTCTTTGGGGTAAATGCCTGCCATGACCATTTGTGCTACATACAATGTTGTCTTGTCTTGCACTGATTGGCGCAGTTGGGAAAACGCATGGCGTGCATAGTGGTCGTCGTCGTCTGCGTGCATGACAAAGTCGGTGGAATGCAACAGGGGGGCATATTTGTTGCGTACTGCATGGCCCCAGTAACCAAGGGGAGTCGGTTCTCTGTATAAATGCAACTTGCATACAAAATTTTGAAAGTCAAAAGGTATAGTGTGTATAGGAAGGCCGTCGAACACGACAGTGAGGTGGTCCTGCGAAGTGAGTTGAGGTTTTAGCGATTCCAGCATTCTTTGAAGAGAGGGTCGGCCTCGGGTCGCAATGAGAACATGAAAGGTGGTCATTATTATACACGCAAACAAAAAATTTGACAAAAGAAATCAGCTTCATTTGTTTCTCTGCACTCTTATATACAGAACCATGGCACCAAATAAAATAAAAAGACACAATGATTTTTTTCTTACCAGCCGCTGGGTGCTGTTGTTTGTATTCGTGGTCGCGTTAGGAAGCATCATCGCTTACGCCATGGCGCGAAACGTTTTCGCCATCGTCTTGTTTTGTCTCATTGGATTCATTACGTCTTTTATCTGCAAAAACATGATTGTGGTGTTGTTGATTCCCATCGTTGGCACGGCCATTATCCAAACCATGTCGGTGCCGTATAGCAAATTAGAAGGGTTTGATGAAGAAGAAGAAGAAAAAATAGAGGGGTTCGAAGATGAAGAAGAAGAAAGAAAGGAGGGATTTGAAGAAGAAGAAGAGGAAAAAATGGAGGGGTTTGATGAAGAAGAAGAGGAAAAAATGGAGGGGTTTGATGAAGAAGAAGAGGAAAAAATGGGAGAAGGGTTTGCAGAAGAAGAAGAAGGCCCCGAAATGACGCCGGAACAACAAGTGATTAATATTTACAAGGATTCCATGAAACAATTGTCAAATATGAACGACCCAGAACAACAGGGCGCGCAAATGAAGGAGATGTTGAAGAATTTACTCAAGTAAATCGATGGAACCTCAGCGGTTCTTCAGCCGCCTTTTGGGCGGCCAAAGCGGCAGCGAAGCTGCGCGCCCTCGAGCACCCTCCCCTTGGCTCGCCTTCGGCTCGCAATAGAAAACCTCGCTTCGCTCGCGGAGACATTGTATTTGCAGAGACATTGTATTTGCAGAGACATTGTATTTGCAGAGACATCGCAAAGGTGTGTTGTTATCCACAATAAAAAACAATAAGGTAGTTTATATTATTGTTTTTTCTGATAAACCATGGCAGGATTTGTCGCCGACGTCATGTCCGTCATCAGCGTGGTCATGACCACCATCGGCAATGCAACAGGTATCACGAGCATGGGCACTGGATTTATGAATTTGGCCAAGGGTATTTTCAACGGCATGATGGCCTACTCCGGCCTCATCAAAACCATGATGACACTGGCTGCTTTGGCGGTACTAAAAGAATTGACAAACAGCGTTGTCACATGTGTACTTGGCTTCATACCCTGTTTGTTGAAAGAAGTTTTTATAATGTGGCCACTGCGGTTATGGAACAATATATTTTTATACACTTTCATGTGGTTGTTTGTGGACGCCATGACTTTCCCTGACCCGTGTATTTTTTTCTGGGTGGCATACATAGTTTCTCTCATTCTGTACTATCTACTCGAAGTCCTTTTGAGCATTGTACAAATGGACTCTGTCCTTGACATGATATACCAGTTCTTACAGGCCGTCGACATGATGGACCTCACAAATGACAAATTGTATTTTACACGATTTTCCAATTCCGTGGTATCTAAATGTTTCACTACAGCCGACATGTACTACCTGTTGTATTTTGAATTCAGTGTTTGCAGTTGCCCCGACATGGGGTTGAACATTCCCGACGTCGAAGGTATTCCCAAAGGTACCCAAGGAAAATTGCACCAGTGGAGCGATAATATGGATGCCGAGGTAGCCGATGAAAAAGGCAATTAATTCCCCAACTTCCAACGTTTCCATTCGTCCACAGTGATAATCAGGTGACAGCCCCGGCAACTGTACACGCGTTCAGTTCTTTCGGGGCCGGTGTCAATCCAGTCTATCTCGTATTGATGCTGTCGTTTACCGCGACAGGAACGGAGAAACGCAGGCTTATTCACTACTACAGGGTTGGTTTGTTGTTGTTCCGAATTCATTTTTTCTTGTTCTGTTTCGTTCCACTCGTTCCAATCAATTTTTCAGCAGTTTTCTTCGTCGTCTCCAACTTGTTACGTTGTGTTTCGTTGAGATACACGGTCTCCCAGGCGTCCAGTTCCTGTATCCACAGCTGTTCTGGCGTCTTTCCCCGGAGCACCGTCAATTCCTCCTGTTTCTTCTGCACATCGTGCAACAGAGCTGCGCGGTTCTCCACCGAGACGGCGTCCATCGGCATCTTGGTCAAGTAATGAAAGGATGGTGGTGCTGTTACTGCTGCTGACCCGTCATACAACATGTCGAATCCACGCCCCTGTAACATGTCCGCCACCTGTTGGTTCGTCTTCTTGCGCAGGTCCACCGCGTCGTCCAGTACGTCTTGGATGTAGCGCGCCTTGTTCTCCAGTTTGCGCAAAACCTGCTCGCCCTGTTGCAACAACGCCTGTTTGCGCGTGTTGTAGAGGGCCAGGCGGACAGGCACGTAGGCCGTGATAATCTCGTCGACGGTGTGGTACTTGCGCAGCCGCCGCTTCTCGTCAAACAGGTGCATGTTGGTGGTGGCGACCGTCGTCGACAACTTCAACGTCTTTTCTACGCCGTCGAGGCCCGACGTGGGGTCCTTGGTGGACCACTCGGCCAGCTTCCCCGGCAACAGGTCCACTGTGAAATCGACCGCCGTGTCTGTGCAATGGCTGATGACGTCCTTGATGACGATGGGCACCTTTTTTCCGTCCTTGTCCACCTGTTGGGGGTCGCACAACTGCTCTAACCACGCCTTGTAGGGCAAGGTCCACGTCCCTACAGGGAGTTCGGTGATGCGAATCTGGTCCGGTTTACCGGTGGGCTCGTAGCGGCCCTTGATAATAAATTTGTTGCCATCGCTGCCTTTCACTTCTTCCACTGTCCCTTGGAAACCTTCGTAGTAAGGCAGCCATGTTTGTTTGGTTTCAGTGAATCCGTCTTGGAGGAGGACCGACCGGATATGGTTCGCCAGCTGCTTTGGCGAGAACGAAGGCACGTGCGTCGAAAACCCCGTGCCAATGCCCGTCGTGCCATTCACGAGCACCATGGGCAGAATCGGCACATAATATTCCGGCTCGACTTGGACACCGTCCTCGTCCAAATACGTCAGAATGGCATCGTCTGCGGCCGGGAACAGCAGGCGGGTCTGGGGGCTCAACAGGGTAAAGATGTATCTCTCCGACGCCGAATCCTCACCCCCCGACAAACGGCTGCCAAACTGGCCGTTGGGTTGCAACAGGTGGATGTTGTTGCTGCCGACGAAATTCTGGGCCATCGCCACAATGGCACCGTTTAACGACGCCTCGCCGTGGTGATACAATGTGTGCTCCGAAACATAACCGGAAAGCTGCGCCACCTTTATTTCGTTTGTGGTGAGGCCACGCTTGCAACACGCATAGAGCACCTTGCGTAAACTCGTCTTCAATCCATCGAGTACGTTGGGAATAGACCGTTCGCAGTCGTAACTGGAGAAATGCAGTAACTCCTTGGTGACGAAATCCTCGTAGGGCACCACCTGTTGCCGCTTGTCGAGGTAGAGTGACGCGTCGTAGTTTTCCAACAGGTGTTTGCGGTCGTCGGCGCGCTTCTTGTTGAACATGCGGTCGATGGACTCGTCCGAGGAGGCGCCGCTGTAGCCGTACTGGATGACGCGCTTGTGGGCGAAATACTCCTTGAACTCTTTGGCCGTCGATGTGCCGAGACCCTTGAAATACTTGATGGTCCATGCACCGCCATTCTGTTGTTGCTTTTGCCAGTCTTCGTACTCGACCTGGTTGTAGAATATCAAGGTCTCTTGGCGGCGCGTGGCTCTCACAATAGGCGTGTTCATAAACGAAAGGAACCCCGTGCGTTGAAACAACGAGGCCCAGTGGCTTTGAAAGAGGTTGATGCACAGACCCTTGATATGGCTGCCGTCTACATCCTGGTCGCACATTATCATAATGCTGCCGTACCGTAGCAACTTTTGCTGCTCTTCCGGTGTATACGCACGGCCTAGCTCCAACCCCAATATTTTGATGATGTCAGCGATTTCCTTGTTTTCTGTGATGCGCTTGGTAGGCAGGTCGCGCACATTGAGCAATTTGCCCTTGAGCGGGTAGATGCCATACGTATTCTGGTCCTCCTTGGTCAGGCCACTTACAATGCCCGCCATGGCCGACAATCCTTCGCACAAAATGAGCGTGCATTCCCCCGACTTGGAGGTGCCCGCCCAATTCGCATCGGAGAAATTGGCGATGCCCCGCACCGTCCGAGTCTTGCTGCCGTTCGCCTTGCGCGCCGCCGCCCGGTTCTCGCGCATTTCCGAGACCTCGCATGCCGCCTCCGCCACCCCCATGTCCATGACCTTTTTCACAAAGGCCGCCGACACCTCACAGGTGGAACCGAACTTGACTGGCGGCGTCGTCATGAACTCCTTGGTCTGCGAATCAAACGACGGGTTCTCAATGTCGCACCGGAGGAAAATCATGATTTGCTCCTTGATGGACTGCTGCGGCACCTTGAGTTTGCGCTTTTTCTCAATGGTATCGGCAATCTGCTTGACAATCTGACCCACAATGTAGTCGACGTGGCGACCCCCCTTGAACGTACAGATACCATTCACAAACGACACCTGCCGGAACTCGTGGTACGGCGACAGGACCACCGCATACTCCCACCGGCTGTTGGTATGTTGTTCGTAGGCCTTGGATACTGTTTCTTCTGTTTTAGGCAGATACAGAGGCCAATACTGTTGGAACCCCTTGACCGGCACCACAGCTCCATTGAATGACACCTTCACCTTGGCGTCCGTGCATGCCGCAATATCGAGACACCGCTTGTGCAACAAATGCACAAACTGTTGCCATTGTTGTTTTTGTGTATTGCTTCCCATATTTCCTGTAGGGAATTGCAGACGGGCATAGTCCGGTCGAAACGACACCCGCGTAAACGGCTTCGCCGTCTTGGCCACCTTGGCAATCGTGGGCTCCCCCATCGTCGACAAATTGTCCCGGAACTGCTGCCTGTAATGTAATTGCCTCGTGTGGTCCAATGTCTCCACTTCACCGAAAGTGGACCAAATGAGGACTAACTTGAAGCCGAAGCCGTTTTTGCCGCCGACGATTTTCTTTTCCTCGGTGTTGTAGTTGGTGGATGTGCGCAGGTGGCCGAAAATCATCTCGGGAATCCACAGGCCGGTGTCGGGGTGCTTGGCCACATCGATGCCGTTGCCGTCGTTTTCAATGGTAATGAGCCCGTCATCTGTGACCGTGACTTGGATGTGCGTGACCTGTTTATGAGCTGTTGACGCCCCTTTTGTCTGCATGCGGATGGCGTGGTCGCGCGCATTCACAATACCCTCGTCAAAGAGCTTGTAGAGCCCCGGGACGAATTCCATCATTTTTTTCTCGATGCGTTCGGTCGCCGGCTCCCAGATATCCATATCGGTGAGCACCTTGTCGATGCTGCCTATATACGTGTCTGGCGCATGCAAAATATGTTCCTTTTCGGTTTTTGACTGGTATTGGGTTGCGAGTTGTGACATTTGACGAATCCTGTATAGGTCTTCTTACTAACGAATCAATTTTTTAAGCCTTTTTTCAATGAAATAACGCCGGTGTAGTTATTTCGAATAATACTGACTCATGGCCAAGTACTGATAGGGGTGCATCCAGACAATATGCAGGTACGAAAAAGGCACGCCCATACAGAATTCCCTGTATTTTTGTGCATAGAGCGCCCACCAAATCTGGCATTCCGGTTGTTGCCCCTGTGTGCAGGCGTCGTAGACCTGGTCCAACAGGGGTTGTATGTGGTGCAACATGGGTCGGTAGTAGAACAACAGGCCGGTGTTGTAAATTTGTGTGTTGGCCGTGTATTCACCTGACTTCAACGCCAACTGTAGGGTGTCAATCGTTTTGTCCATGTGGCGTGCATATCGTTCTTGTGCACGTGCAGCATGGACTTCGTCCCACAAGGTCTTGTGTTCCGGGCATTCGTGGAAGCGGATAATGACAGCGGTCTTTGTTTCATTTTGTTGTTGTTTATGCAACTGCACAAGTTGTTGCACGTGTGCAGCTTGTACAAAGAGTTTGTTGTCGACATACAAGATATAGTCCGAGGGTGGCAACAGGTCGGGTTTGTCACGTAAAAAAGCAAGGAATTTGATGCGTTTGGACTGGATAGCGCTGACGAGGGGGTCGGCGCTGAGGGGGGTATCGACGAACCGTGGAATCCATCCCGCTTGTTTTGCAATGTGGCACAGGGGTGCAAAGTTGGTGAAAAAATAACAGGTGAAAGTGGGGGCGGGATAGATATGTGGCGAATCCGGTTTTCCGAAATAACAGGATATGATGGTGGGTTGGCTCGTCATGATGAAAAGGCTGCACAAGGTATATATCTTGTGCAGTCTTTTTTGAACCTTGTTTAGTCTCCGTGAATCTAGTCTCCGTGAATCTAGTCTCCGTGAATCTTACTAGTCCTTGTACATGGTCCGTTCGTACCAGTGTTCAGCGTAACTCTTGGTGCCTTTTTTGTAAGAGGCATAGGCTGCATTGTCATATTCGAAAATGTGGGTGCCGTCTTGGTCGATATAACGTCTGCGTTGTGTGGATTCCATGTTTTCTTCCTCTCTGTAATCGACGAGAGTGAGGGTCATATGATTTATTTCGTCTTCGGTGAAGAAACGTTTAAGCAATAGGGGTCCGGTGGGTTCCAGGGGGCTATGTTCGCCGTAAAACCGTGATTTGCAATTGTCAACGATGGCGTAAATGGCCTGCAACAATTTAGGATTCTTGGGTTTCACGGCCATGAGACCATTGTAGACGCCTCGACCTCCATGGTCGGTATCACGCACAAAATATTCCTTGTCAGTTAATACATGCAGACGAAAGGGGGCGATGGGTTTCAGTTTGATGTCCAAGTAGATGCCACCGTTGACGTAGAGGATACAGTTCCTCCACAGGTCGGACTTGAAGGCGCCTGGCACCAACTTGTTGTAGGCTTCCACGACTTCTTGCTCAAAGTATGTTTCGATAAAGGTGCGACAATCGTCGTCGTCGTACAAAAAGTATTCGAACTCGGGATTCTCGCGTTTAACAGTGTCTACCACCTTGCGTACCTCATTGGGCAAGTTTTTCGTGTTTAATGTTTGGTACACTTTGAAAGGGATGACGGATTTGTTGTCCAGACGTTCCAACACCATCCATCCGCCCGAGTAAGAGAGGAAAGTGAGCGAGCATATAAGGAATAAAAAAATAACGGCGACGATAGATACCAAATTGATTTTATTTCGACGAAGTAGCTTCATACTACTATTTTCGCCTATATTTATTTTTTCCAAAAAAAGAGTGACATGAGACAACCCTGTAAAAAAATATAAACGCATTACATCGATGTTTATACACAAGGAAGACCCAGAACCCATGATGCAGCGTACCGAACCGAAAGACGAGGATATGTGGGTGACGAAGCGTACAGGCAAGTTGGAAAGGATGAAATTCGACAAAATCATGAACCGCATCAAAAAATCGGGGGAGGAAGTGGGTATCCATGTCAATTATACGGCGCTCACTATCAAAATCATCGACCAACTGTACGACAAAATTCCCACTACCAAAATCGACGAACTGACGGCGGAGCAATGTTATTCCATGGCGTCCATCCACCCCGACTATGCCATCTTGGCTTCCCGCATCATCCATTCCAACCATCACCGCAACACCGTCGACTCTTTTTATGCCGTCATGACCCAGCTCTACAAGTTTACCGACAAGCATGGCAAGCCGGCCCCCATGATTTCCGAGACAACATACACCGTCGTGAAAAAGTACCGCAAGGAGTTGGATGCCATGGTGGTGGTCGAACGGGACTTTTTGATTGACTATTTCGGGTTCAAGACGTTGGAGCGAGCCTACTTGATGCGGGTCTACAGAAAAGTGGTGGAGCGTATCCAGCACATGTGGTTGCGTGTGTCCATCGGCATCCACGGCGAGAACCTGGACCGGGTCAAGGAGACGTACGACCTGATGTCGCAAAAGTACTGCATCCATGCCACGCCCACGCTCTTCAATGCGGGCACGCCGCGGCCTCAACTATCTTCCTGTTATTTGCTCTCGATGGAGGAAGACAGTATCGACGGCATCTTCAACACGTTGCGCGATTGTGCCTTTATTTCGAAATGGGGCGGTGGAATTGGGTTGCATGTGCACAATGTGCGTGCAACGGGGAGTCATATTCGGGGGACGAATGGGCAGTCGAATGGGTTGGTGCCGATGTTGCGGGTGTTTAACAATACGGCGAAATATGTGGACCAGTGTTTTACGCCCGACACGGTCGTATTTACCGAGGCGGGGCCCAAGGCGATAGAGGATGTGGGTACAACAGACCGGGTTCTGACGAGTACGGGAGAGTTTCATGATGTGAAAATGCCAGTGCGTCACGAGTATAACGGGCCCATGTTGAAAATATCAGTGAAACATGCCTCTGAGCACCAAATATTAGTGACACCTGAACACCAAATCATGGCATTACAGGGTGCTGGTGCTGAGGTCGATGTTCTTCGAAGCGCGTTGGTCAAGGGTCATATTCAACCAGTGTTTTGTGATGCCAAGGATTTGATGGTCGGTGATTTTACCGTGTTTCCTGTTCCACAAGGAGAAAAGGACGTGAAACATTTGTCTTTGGAAGACTGTCGCTTGTATGGAATTCTTGTAGCAACGGGAGAAATCATCGGTCATTTTGTTGTCGTCACGTTCATGAATGAACATACAGAAATATTTGTACGCAAGTATTGTTCGAGACGTGGGATTCCTTTTTCGGAACAAGAACAAGGAATCAGTTGGTCTGTCGCCAATTATGATTTCAAATTTACAAAATCGAACTTGTATGATTTAGCAAAAGAAAAACGTATCGACCCTTTGTTTCTCCATTTACCGGTGGACAAGGTGAAAGAGGTGGTGCGAGGTATTGTAGAATCCAACACAGTTGGATGGAGTTTGTCTGTACAAGAGAGTCTTGACTATATGAAACGGCGTATCCCAATCGCCGGCGTATCCCAATCGTGTTGTTTTCAACATGGAAACTATCTGTATTCGCGCATCGACAAAATCGATTTGTGTTTTTACAAGGGGATTGTGCATGATTTCGAGATAGACGGTCCGCATGATTACACGGTGGCGCATCTGGGTGTCGCGCACAACGGGGGTGGTAAGCGCAACGGTTCCATCGCCATTTATTTGGAGCCGTGGCACGCCGATGTGCAGGCCTTTTTGCAGATGAAGAAAAACCACGGCGACGAGGAGACAAAGGCGCGCGACCTGTTCTACGCCATGTGGATTCCCGACCTCTTTATGGAGCGCATGCACCGAAACGGCACCTGGACGTTGATGTGTCCCGACGAGTGCCCTGGTTTGGCCGACGTGTGGGGCGACGAGTTCGTGGCCCTGTATGAGCGTTACGAGAGGGAGGGCAAGGGGCGGGAGACAGTTCAGGCCCGCGACCTCTGGATTCAGATTCTGGACGCGCAGATGGAGACAGGCACGCCCTACTTGCTCTACAAGGACGCATGCAACCGCAAGTCGAACCAGAAGAACCTGGGCACCATCAAGTCGTCCAATTTGTGCACGGAAATCGTGGAATACTCCGACGGCCAGGAGACGGCGGTATGCAACCTCGCCTCCATCGCCTTGCCGTCGTTTGTCTCTACAGAGGAGGGAATGACATTCGACTGGGCCAAGTTGCACCAAGTGGCCAAGGTGCTGACCTACAACTTGAATGTGGTCATCGACGTCAATTATTATCCCACGGAAAAAACGGCCCTCAGCAACCGAAAACACCGCCCTGTAGGGATTGGGGTCCAGGGGTTGGCCGACGTCTTCATGATGTTACAGATGCCGTTTGAGAGCGCCGAGGCTAAGGAGTTGAACCGCCAGATTTTTGCCACTATTTACCACGGGGCCTTGGAGCAGTCGTGTGAGTTGGCGGAGCGGGACGGGCCCTATTCGTCGTACGCGGGGTCGCCGGCTTCGCAGGGGCAGTTGCAATACGACCTGTGGTCCGTTGAGCCATCACTACAGGATGGTTTTGTGTTGGATTGGGCGGCCTTGAAAGCACGGATTGCTGAGCACGGTTTGCGCAATTCGCTCCTGTTGGCGCCGATGCCAACCGCGTCGACGAGCCAAATACTGGGGTTCAACGAGTGCTTCGAGCCGATTACCAGCAATATCTACTCGCGGGGGACAAGTGCGGGCCAGTTCTTGTTGGCGAACAAGCATTTGCAGAAGGATTTGCTGCAGCGCGGTTTGTGGAACGAGCAGGTTAAGAACAACATTGTCGCCAACAATGGTTCCGTGCAGCAAATCGAAGTGTTGCCGCAATCGGTGCGGGACTTGTACAAGACGGTGTGGGAGATTCCGATGAAGACATTGATTGACATGGCGGTAGATAGGGGGGCGTATATTTGCCAGAGCCAGAGTTTGAATTTGTGGTTGGAAGACCCGACGTACAAGTCGTTGACGTCGATGCATTACTACTCGTGGAAGCAGGGGCTCAAGACAGGCATTTACTATTTACGTCGACGGGCCAAGCACCAGGCGCAGAAATTCACGATTGAGCCGGAGAAGGCGCAGTATGGTGGTGCGGACGAAGAGTATGTCTGCGACATGTGCTCGGCATAAACTATATTTTTCGGTAAAAAAAATCGGAAAAATATAGTCCGATTATGTAGTAGTAACCATGGATGAGGATGCCATCCAAACATTGGCGTTCGACTTGTTGGTCTATATGAATCATGTTGTAGTAGACCCCTACTTCTTTTCCTTGGAGGAAGTGAAAGGTGTTGATGATGCCGACTTGTTTATCGCGTATTTGAACCAAGGAGGTGGCAATTCCATCTTGCGCCAAATGAGTGTCGTGACCATGCCCACATGGGTCCAAGAAATCAAAGAAGCGAGGAAAGAGGAGTTGGCGCCGGGGACGGAGCAACTCTACGGCATAGAAGGTAAATTGGAGGAGACCAAAGCGCAGTGGGTGGCCGAAGCGGAGAAGCGGCAACAAAAGGCAATCGCCGAGGCGGCGGCCTACCAGGCCATGACGCCAGTACAGAAAAAGGAATTCGATACCAAGCGGCAACAAGAGGCGGTTCTCGGCATGTTTGGAACGACGGGGGACGAATCCAGCAAGCCGGTGTTGAATGTGATGGCCAAGGGACTCTTGAATTTGTATGATTTGGCGAAACAGGTCATGGTACAGGAGCGTCAAACGCACAAAATCGCATGGTCCACCACCCCTGTCACGGCCCCTATTGTCGCCGTCGTAGAAATCGTCTTGGTGGTGGTGTCCATCCTGTTGGTCATGGTGGAATCCATGCAGATGAACCGGCACAACGAAAGGGCCAAGTGGAACCACAGCCTCTTTGAACGGGCCACCCTCTTGGTAGAACAATTGCCAAACATTTCGCCGATTGATGATGTGGAGACGGGGTCCATCGAGACCAAAGACGAAAGAATCAAGGAAGATGTGTTGAAACGGCGGCTGCGGTACTTTTACTCCTTTTCGTCGAAAAAGAATTTTGTGCAAGAGGTGGAGGAATTCATGTCGCAGTACCACATTTCCATGGGCCAGGCCATGAGCGGCAACTACATTGAGGATGCCCCCCTGCCGTCGTTGCGCGAGACCTTTGAATATGACGACGATGGTGCCGCCGACAAAAAGGAACACAAGGAAGCCATCGATTTTATTCTGTACCCCATCCGCGTCCAAGAACTCATGGGAGGAGCCCTGCCCTTTCAGACCAACATCGTCGT
>Ga0136642_1000805_pt1 | contig 14964 bp, 14 predicted proteins | sample LowCatLa1302831Y_FD_115313 | JGI IMG/M metagenome (GOLD analysis project Ga0136642, IMG submission 115313) | Freshwater microbial communities from Lower Cathedral Lake, Yosemite National Park, California, USA - 13028-31Y | ecosystem: Environmental > Aquatic > Freshwater > Lake ... | reverse complement strand
TGTGGTTGTTACCTATCGCAGCGGAACTCCACCAGAGGGCTTTGAATCAGTACAGATGGATGTGACGGATACTGCCAGCGTCGATGCAGGCTTTGCGAAGATCGAAGCTGAAATCGGTCAACCCGAAATTATCGTTGCCAATGCAGGAATTACTAAAGACGGTTTAGTAATGCGTATGAGCGATGAAGATTTCGAAAGTGTTATCGATGCCAATCTCACCGGAGCATTTCGAGTAAGCAAGCGTGCGACCAAGGGGCTTCTTAAATTGAAACGTGGTCGTCTGATTTTTATCGGCTCAGTTGTTGGCGGAGTCGGCGCTGCAGGGCAAGTCAATTACTCAGCGTCTAAGTCAGGTCTCGTTGGGATGGCGCGATCCTTTGCTCGCGAACTGGGCAGTCGTGGCATTACAGCAAATGTCATTGCACCTGGCTTCGTTGAGACTGAGATGACGGGGAATCTTGATGAGAAACGTCGGTCTGATATCGCAGCGCAAGTACCACTGGGGCGCTTCTGTTCGCCTGATGAGATTGCAGATGTCGTTACCTTCATCGCATCTGCCCAAGCAAGTTACATCACTGGTGCCATCATTCCTGTTGATGGCGGATTGGGAATGGGTCACTAAGCATGGGAATCCTTCAAGGAAAGAATATTCTCGTTACGGGTGTACTCACTGATGGCTCTATCGCATTTCATATAGCCAAGATTGCACAAGAAGAAGGCGCCACTGTGGTGCTCACAGGTTTTGGCCGCGCACTCAGTCTGACGACTCGTATTGCAGGTCGCCTCCCGCAAACACCACCAATCATTGAACTCGATGTCACTAATCAAGAACACCTTGCTGGCTTAGCTGCTGAAATAAAGAAACACGTCCCACACCTTGATGGCGTTGTGCACTCCATCGGATTTGCACCCGAGGCAGCACTTGGTGGAAATTTCCTCAATACTGCTTGGGAAGATGTGGCAACAGCAGTTCATGTATCTGCCTATTCACTGAAGTCTCTCACGATGGCATGCCGGCCAACATTTAAAGGTGGCGCATCGGTTGTCGGGCTTGATTTTGATGCACAAGTTGCGTGGCCGAAGTATGACTGGATGGGCGTTGCCAAGGCGGCGCTTGAATCCACATCGCGCTACTTAGCTCGCGATCTCGGTGCTGAAAATATTCGCATCAATCTTGTTGCGGCAGGTCCTATTCGCACCATGGCTGCTAAATCCATCCCAGGCTTCGATGAATTTGAAAAAGTTTGGAACGATCGCAGCCCCCTCGAATGGGATGTAACTGACCCAGTTCCGGCTGCGAAGGCAGCAGTTGCTCTCTTAAGTGATTGGTTCCCAAAGACGACAGCGGAAATCATCCATGTCGATGGCGGGCTACATGGAATGGGCGCATGACTAAAGTCATCGCCCTATATGGAATGGGCGCTTAATCACGCAAGGATTTTCTATTCCCAGCCCGCTCAGGTAGCCTTACGCCCAGACCAGTAGCCTCGGCTGCTGCAAGAGGAGCTCACCGCTCCCACCTCTACTGCTTTGGCGGATTGGTTAGTCGGAAGTAAAGCTGTCACAGGTTTTACTCTCTCTATGCGGTGCGCGTTTTTTGTGGCAACTTGGATACTCAAGAACCGAACATAGGAGCAGAAATCACAACAGAGCCACGCATTAACGACCGTATCCGCACACCCCAGATTCGTCTCATCAATTACACCGGTGAACAAGTTGGAGTTGTAGATATCGAAGCAGCGCTAGCAATGGCAGATGAAATCGGATTGGATCTCGTAGAGATTGCACCCGAAGCAAATCCACCAGTGTGCAAAATCATGGACTTTGGCAAGTACAAGTACCAGGAGGCACAGAAAGCTCGCGAAGCACGTCAGAACCAGACCCACATTGTGGTGAAGGAAGTGCGTATGACACCAAAGATCGAAAATCACGACTACGAGACAAAGCGCTCAGCAGTCGAGAAGTTCCTAAAAGGTGGCGACAAGGTGAAGATCACGATGAAGTTCCGTGGCCGTGAACAAACACGTCCAGAGCTTGGGTTCAAACTCTTGCAACGTCTTGCAGAAGATGTGAAAGAGATTGCATTCGTGGAGTTCGCTCCTAAGCAAGAAGGTCGACAGATGACGATGGTCCTAGGACCAACGAAGAAGAAGACCGAAGCGGTAGCAGAACAGAAGGCGGCGCGAGCTGCCAAAGTGAAAGCTGCAGAAGAAGCAGCTGCGCAGTAGTTTCACAGAGAATTTTCACAACGACGAAGTAACAGGAGAAGATAAATGCCAAAGATGAAAACCCACAGTGGTGCGAAGAAGACCTTCCGCGTCACAGGTACCGGAAAGATCATGCACGAGCGTGCAGGCAAGCGCCACCTTTTGGAGCACAAGTCATCACGCGTTACTCGTCGTTTGAGCCAAGAATCATCAGCAAAGTCAACAGTCACAATGACAGCCAAGCGCATGCTTGGTTTGAAGTAAGGGAGTCGACCAATGAGAGTCAAGCGCGGAGTACACGCAGCAAAGAAGCGTCGCACAACTCTTGAACGTGCAGCCGGATATCGCGGTCAACGTTCACGCCTTTTCACAAAGGCGAAGGAGCAAGTTACGCACTCAATGGTTTACGCCTTCAACGATCGTAAAGATAAGAAGGGCGATTTTCGTCAGCTATGGATTCAGCGTATTAACGCTGCAGCCCGCGAAAATGGAATGACCTACAACCGCTTCATCCAGGGCCTTAAGGCATCTGGACTTGAAGTAGATCGTCGCGTTCTTTCAGATATCGCAACTAACGATCCAGCTGCATTTAAAGTTCTTGTGGATGTTTCACGCAAGAACCTTCCTGTAGCATAAGTAATACATACCAATGATTGAGAGCCTTCACTCGCCACATGTTGCGCGGGTGAAGGCTCTTATTGGTCCTAAGGGTGCAAAAGAGCGTCGCGAACAAGGCCTCTTTGTCGCCGAAGGTGTGCAATGTGCACGCGAGGCTCTGACATCCAACAGCGGCCCGCAATTGAAAATTGTCTACGGTACAGAATCTGGCCTCTCAAAAATCTCTGAGCTCGACCTCACGAGCGTTGAGATTGTTGAAGTAAGCGATGTGGTTATGAAGACCATGTCAGATACCATCTCACCACAGGGTCTAATCTCACTCTGCTACAAACCTGATACCGACTTCGTAGAGCTATCTGCCACGGGTTCTTCAAGATTTATCTACTTGCATGAAATTCAAGACCCAGGCAATGCCGGAACAATTCTGCGTACCGCGGATGCAATGGGAATCTCAGCGGTCATTACATCGCCTGATTCAGTTGATATGTTCTCGCCAAAAGTTGTCCGATCTACTGCTGGTTCTCTGTGGAACATTCCAGTATTTGAAGGAATTGCATTTAATCGCGTGGATAAGCAATTCCCATCAATTGCCAAATTTCTTCTCTCATCCCATGCAAAGAAATCAATTCTGGATATCTCGGTTTCTGGAGATTGCATAGCGATCTTTGGAAATGAAGCCAGGGGAGTAGATGCAGCAGCGCTGGGAGCAAGCGTTACTGAAGTAACTATTCCAATGGCAGGACGTGCCGAGAGCCTCAACTTATCTGCAGCGGCTTCCATCGTTATGTTCACCCTTTCTTCAAAGGTGGCAGGTTAGAATTACCTCCATGAATCCGGCAGATATCGCATCGTGGATTAGCGATGCCCAGAAAGCATTCTCTGCCGCAACTGACCTCGATCAACTCAAGGTCGCCCGTTTAGCCCATACCGGCGATAAGGCTCCAATTTCATTGGCAAGCCGTTCACTCGGAACTCTCTCTGCAGAAGATAAGGCATCGGCCGGAAAACTCATTGGCGATGCAAAGGCGGCAATTGCTCAGGCACTTGCCAGCGCTACTGAAAAACTTGAAGCTTCTCGCGATGCCAAAGTTCTACTTGAAGAGGTTGTCGACATTACTTTGCCCGTCCAGCGCACCCACCGAGGTGGACTACACCCAATCTCGATCATCAAAAATGAGATCTCTGATTTCTTTATCGAACAAGGTTATGCCGTTGAGGAAGGTCCGGAGCTCGAATCCGGGTGGCTCAACTTTGATGCTCTCAATATTCCTGCCGACCACCCAGCGCGCACTATGCAAGATACATTCTTCATCGAACCTGTCGAATCCGGAGTAGTTCTGCGTACGCATACATCTCCCGTTCAGATTCGTACTATGTTGACGCAAGAGCCACCAATTTATGTCATCTGTCCTGGTCGTACATTTCGCGCCGACGAACTCGATGCAACACATAGCCCTGTATTTCATCAAGTAGAAGGCCTTGTCGTTGATAAGGGAATCACGATGGCTCACCTCAAGGGAACTCTTGATAACTTTGCGCGCCACATGTTTGGCCCTGATGTCACAACGCGGCTTCGTCCATCCTTCTTTCCATTTACCGAACCAAGTGCTGAAGTAGATATCTTCTTCAATAATCGCTGGATCGAATGGGGCGGTTGCGGAATGGTCAATCCAAGGGTTCTCGCTACCTGCGGGATCGACATAGATATCTATAGCGGCTTTGCATTTGGAATGGGGATCGAACGCACACTGATGGTTCGTCATGGAATCACTGATATGCACGACATCGTTGAAGGCGACCTGCGTTTCACTCGCCAGTTCGGAGTTGGACTCTAAATGCGCGCACCTCTATCGTGGATCAGAGAGTTCGTTGAGATTCCATCATCGATTACCCCCGATCAGATTTCTGATGGACTGATTCGCGTCGGATTTGAAGTGGAAGAAATCATTAAACAAGGCGCTGATTTAACTGGCCCACTCGTATTTGCAAAGGTTTTAAGTATTGAAGAGATTACTGAATTTAAAAAACCGATTCGATATGTCGGAATTGATTGTGGCGAAAAAACGACGCGATATGTTATTTGCGGGGCCACAAACTTTGCAGTTGGAGACCTCGTAGTGGCAGCGCTTCCAGGTGCAGTATTGCCAGGAGATTTCGCAATCGGCGCACGCGAGACTTATGGCAAAACTTCTAATGGCATGATCTGTTCTGCTCGCGAACTTGGCTTGGGAGAAGATCATTCAGGAATCATGACCTTTGCCGAAGGCACGGTAAAAATTGGCCATGATGCGATTGCAGGTCTGATGATTAATGACATTATCTTCGATGTAGCCGTCAATCCTGATCGTGGATATGCACTGAGTATCCGCGGAATCGCCCGTGAAGTAGCGGGTTCTCTCGGGCTGAAATTCACAGATCCCGTTGACGCTTTGCGAGGACTTACATTTGCTGAGACCGGTAAGGGAGTAACGGCAAAAATCGCAGATAAGTTGACTGCCTCTGTCTTCTACCTGCGCACACTTTCAAACTTTGATCCTTCAGCAACTACTCCGCTATGGATGCGCCGTCGTATCGAAAAGATGGGGATGCGCTCAATATCACTCGTTGTCGATGTCACAAACTACGTAATGCTCGAGTTAGGTCAGCCCCTCCACGCTTTTGATAAATCAAAGATCAAAGGTGGCCTCACCATTAAGCGTGCAGGTAATGCTCAACCTTTTACAACTCTCGATGGCCAAGTGCGTCAACTCGACCCCGATGACCTCATGGTCTGTGATGATGCGCAACTACTTGCACTTGCAGGAACCATGGGTGGTGCAACCTCTGAAATTTCTGCAACAACAACAGAAATTGCCCTCGAAGCGGTGCGCTTTGATCCCATTTGCGTTGCAAAGAATTCGCGTCGCCACAAGTTGTCATCTGAAGCGTCGCGACGCCTCGAGCGCGGTGTTGATCCCTCACTTGCTCAATATGCCTCTGCTCGCTTTGTGCAACTGCTGACTGAAAACAGCTCGGCAGTGCATGTTGCAACCGTTGTCGATGGGCAACCTCATTTCTCACCTGTCGTGACGCTTGATCCGGCTTATATATCTCGCACACTTGGCGTTGAAGTGGCACCTGCCAAGATTGCCGAAGTTCTTCGAGCAATCGGATGTGATGTCAATGAGAAGAGCTTTGAAGTAGATCCGCCTGCATGGCGTTCAGATCTTCTTACACCTGCAGACTTCACCGAAGAAGTAGCGCGCATGATTGGCTACGACAAGATTCCATCTATCTTGCCCCCTCGGCCATTGCACGCATCCCTTACTCCAACGCAGAAGCGTCGTCGTGCGATAGCTCAGATGCTAGCAAGCCGAGGGTTAGCTGAAGTACAGACCTTCCCATTTACAAATCAAGAGACTATTGATTCGATGGGCTTTGTCGGCGAACGGGCTGCAACGTACCGAATTGCAAATCCTATGTCTGAGGAATTTCCATTGATGCGAGTGCATCTTGTTCCAGGTTTGGTTGAAGTGGCACAGCGTAATATCAGTCGCGGCGCAAAAGATTTTGCTATTTTCGAGATGGGCTCAATTTTTCGTAGTTCACAGAAATTGGTTCCATTTATCTCACCAGATATTTCACAGCGACCTGACCAGAAAATTATTGATCAAATCTTTGCCAGCGTTCCACCACAGGCCTATCACGTCGCTGGGCTATTGGTTGGAAAAGTTGAGAATGAAGATTGGCAGGGCAAAGCCCGCGCATATACATGGCAGGATGCAATTGCATATGCGCAAGACATCCTGCAGCTCTGTAATTTTCAATGGACTGTAAAACGCTCTGACTTTGCTCCATGGCATCCTGGTCGCTGCGCAGAACTTATTGTTGATGGGAAGGCCGTGGCGCATGCTGGCGAACTCCACCCGCGCATCGTGGCAAAATATGGATTACCTGAACGTTCAGCCGCATTTGCCGTTGGCCTAAGTGCGCTCCCAGATTCAGATCTTGTTCGTCCAACAACTGTGGGCACTATGCCTGCAGCCCTCCAAGATGTTGCTCTCATTGTTGGTGCAGATGTCACAGCAGCGCAAGTGGAGACTGCGCTTCGGGCAGGTGCTGGAAACCTCCTTGAATCCATCTCTCTCTTTGATCGCTATGACAAACTTGGCGATGGAAAGATCTCACTCGCTTTCTCACTGGTATTTCGAGCACCCGATCGCACTCTGACCGGGGCAGAAGTTACGGCTATGCGCGAATCGGCAGTCGCTGCGGCCGTCAAAGCCACGGGGGCTGTTCTCCGTACTGCATAAATATGCACCTGATTGCATAAATATGCTATTGTTCTACCATGAAAATCGGTGTCATCGGAGCTAGCGGTTATGCAGGGGGCGAGCTCCTGCGTCTTCTCGCCTTACATCCCCATTTCGAAGTAAGTGCAATTACCGCGCATTCCAATGCGGGGGAACAGATCACATCGGTGCATCCTCAATTGCAGAGTTATGCTGGAAAGAAGTTCAGCTCATTTTCTCCTAAAGATTTCTCTATCTGTGAGCTCATCTTCTTAGCGCTTCCACATGGTGAGTCAGCAAAGATCATTTCTCAGCTGCCAGCAACAGTGAAGATTGTGGATCTCGGTGCTGATTACAGATTAGAAAATTCAAAAGCGTGGGAAAAGTATTACGGTGGGGATTACGCGGGGGCTTGGACTTATGGGCTTGCAGATATTGAGCCATTCAAATCCCTGGTTAAGAAATCAACCAAGGTTGCTAATCCTGGATGTTATGCAACATCAATTGCGTTGGGCGCGGCTCCTGCTGCAGAGATTGCAGATTTGAGAGATGTGGTGGTTGTTGCAGCTTCAGGCACGACAGGTGCAGGCAGAAGTGCGAAAATCAATCTGATTGCAAGTGAGGTAGCAGGTTCTCTTACCTCGTATAAATTTGGGGGAGCACATCAACACACTCCAGAGATTGAGCAGGCTCTGACGAAGATTTCAGGCGTTGATACAAAGATTTCATTTACACCCATTCTTGCTCCCATGCCAAGAGGAATCCTTTCCACTATCACTGCGAAACTTACGAATGAGATTACGACGGAGGCAGTTCATTCGATCTATTCCGATTTCTTTGCAGATTCGCAATTTGTCACAGTCCTACCAATGGGTGTTATGCCAAAGACAGCGGCACTGACTGGCTCCAACCATGTACAGATTCAGGTTGCAGTTGATGAACACACATCTCGTCTCATTATCTCTGTGGCGATTGATAATTTAGGAAAAGGTGCTGCCGCACAAGCAATTCAGAATGCAAATTTGATGTCTGCCTTCGAGGAGGCCGCGGGACTTAACTTCGATGGGCTTGGCGTATGAGCAAACTTCCAAAAGGCTTTCGCGGCGCAGCAATAGCGGCCGGGCTGAAATCGAGCGGTGCGCTGGATCTGACTCTCATCGAAAATACTGGACCACTCTTTGATGCTGCAGCGGTTTACACCTCAAATAAAGTTGTGGCAGCACCTGTCATCTGGTCTCGCGAAGTGACCAAGGGCAAGGTTGTGCGTGCTGCTGTTCTCAACTCTGGTGGGGCAAATGCCTGCACTGGCCCTCAAGGTTTTTTAGACACTCATCGCACAGCTGAGAAGGTTGGAGAACTTCTCGGAGTTTCATCCGGCGAAATTGTTATTTGTTCTACTGGTCTAATTGGTGAGCTTCTTCCAATGGACAAAATCATCTCGGGGATTGAAATTATCACCGAGCATTTGAAGACCGATTCACTCGATGATGTATCCCGAGCGATCATGACGACTGACTCTGTTCCTAAAGTAGCCACAGCCACCGCACACGGTACGGAGTTCGCAGGAATAGCAAAGGGCGCTGGAATGCTCGCACCTGCCCTTGCCACCATGCTCTCTGTTGTAATGACTGATGCAGTTCTTCCAGGTGATGCGCAAGAGATTTTCACCCGCGTAACTAACCGTACGTATAACCGTATCGATTCTGATGGTTGCACCTCGACAAATGACACCGTGCTGCTCATGGGTAGTGGCGCCTCTGGCGTAAAGCTCACAACAACGGAGTTCGAAGCAGCGCTGATGGATGTTTGCGGTTCACTTGCTGCGCAATTGATTGCTGATGCTGAAGGATCAACAAAGACAGTTGCTATATCGGTGAAGGGCGCTGCAACAGAATCAGATGCCGTTGAAGTAGCACGTGCCTGTGCGCGCAATAATCTCCTGAAGTGCGCCATCTTTGGAGCAGATCCAAATTGGGGTCGGGTATTAGCTGCCGTTGGGACCGCTGACGCGCAGATGGATGCACTTAACATCGATGTCATCCTGAATGGTGTTCATGTCGCAAAGCAATCAGCACCATTTGAGGATAAGAACCTCGTCTCTTTTTCAGAGCGTCTCGTAAACCTTGAGATCAATCTCAACGTGGGTAGCGCTTTTGCCACCGTGATGACCAATGATCTGTCTCACGGCTATGTTGAAGAGAATTCGGCATACTCGTCATGATTGTCATTAAATTCGGCGGTCACGCCATGAAAGATGAGCATGGGGCCTTCGCTCAGGCGATTGCAGATGCCATCTCAATAGGCGTTAAACCAGTAATAGTTCACGGAGGTGGACCTCAAATTGATCAAGCGCTGCAGGCTGCTGGGATAAATTCGCAATGGAAATCTGGATTCAGGGTAACTACACCGGAAATTTTCACAGTCGTTGAGAGAGTGTTATCTGACGAAGTTGGACCGGCGTTAGCTCAATCTCTGATTGCACATGGGGTTGACGCGGTTGCTATTTCAGGGAGGAACTCTGGAACTATCTTTGCAGGGCCTCGCACCACTCTCATTGATGGAACTCAGGCGGATTTAGGCCTTGTAGGACTTGTTACTTCAGTTGATGCCACACAAATCATGACGCTTGTTCAGCATGGAAAAGTACCTGTGATTTCACCAGTAGCATCGGATGTAACGAAAACTTTTGGATTTAACGTCAACGCTGATTTTGCCTCCGCCGCAATTGCGGGAGCCTTGGATGCGAAGTGGCTCATCATCATGACAGATGTTGAAGGTATATATAGGAATTGGCCTGATAAGAATTCGCTCATTAAATCAATTTTCGCACAAGAGTTAGAAGAGATGAAATCAACATTTTCCGATGGTATGGCACCAAAAGCACAGGCTTGTTTGGATGCCATTGCGGCAGGTGCGAAAGCAGTAAGAATCATTGATGGGACAGACCCATTGGCACTTAAGAGCGCTCTTCTGGGCGAGGGCGGAACGTTGGTGATCGCATGAAACGTTGGCAGAAGTCACTCTTAGATAATTATGGAACTCCGACGATCGAATTGGTTTCAGGTAAGGGATCGGTTGTCACCGATTCAACCGGTATTACCTATCTGGATTTCCTTGCTGGTATAGCGACAAATGTCTTGGGTCACGCTCATCCGGCAATTGTGAAGGCTGTGAGCAAACAGGTTGCAACTCTCGGTCACGTCAGTAATTTTTATGCACACCCTAATGTTCTCCAGCTTGCAGAGAAACTGCAGAAGATGACGGGAGATAAGAACGCGCGCATCTTCTTCTGTAATTCAGGTGCTGAGGCCAATGAGGCCGCTCTCAAATTATCGCGAAAAACTGGAAAGTCTAGAATCGTTGCAACGAAGGAGTCGTTCCACGGAAGGACAATGGGTGCGCTCTCGCTAACTGGCCAACCCTCAAAACGCGAACCTTTCAAGCCGCTCATTAAAGGCATCAAACATGTTCCCTTCGGTGACTCTGCTGCAATGAAACGTGCCATTACTAAGAAGACGGCGATGGTTATTGTCGAACCCATTATGGGAGAAGCAGGGGTTATCGTTCCACCTGCAGATTACTTACAGAACCTACGCACTTATTGCGATGCAGCTGGTGCTCTTCTAGTCTTCGATTGCGTGCAGACTGGAATGGGTCGTACTGGAGATTGGTTTGGCTACGAGTATTCAGGAGTTAAACCCGATGTCGTTACATTGGCGAAAGGTCTTGGTGGTGGGCTGCCACTGGGAGCGATGATCGCCCTGGGCTCTGCTTCCAAACTCTTCGCAGCCGGTGATCACGGTTCAACCTTTGGTGGGAATCCCGTAGCAACGGCAGCGGCCCTGGCCGTCATCACTTCGATTGAGAAAGAGAAGATCCTGGCTCATGTTGATGATGTAAGTGATTTTCTACTAGCTGAGTTGGCGCTCATTCCAGGTGTTACCGAAGTTCGTGGTGCAGGGCTATTGATTGGCCTTACGTTGGATAAACCTGTTGCAAAGGCTCTCACCAAACGATGCCAAGAGTTAGGCGTACTTATCAACGCACCTGGTGAATCAACAATCAGAATCGCTCCGGCCCTCAACGTTTCTCTGAGGCAGGCCCAGAAGTTCATTGGAATATTTTCACAGGCCATGAAGGAGACAATCAATGTCTAATGTGACAGCTCGCAGAGCAAGAGCAATTGCACTCATCAAAGCTGGACTCATTCATTCGCAATCTGATTTGGTGAAGCAGCTCAAGAAAGCCGGATTTGTAGTAACTCAAGCAACTGCAAGTCGCGACCTAGAGGAGATTGGTGCAGTCCGAGGACGGTCAGCCTCAGGTGAATCGACCTACAAAATTTCTGACAGTGATGATGAATCAATTTCGCGCACGATGCCTCTTCCTTCAGAACTGATCATTTCAGTGGAAGCCAGTGGCAATTTGGCCGTTGTTCGGACACCGCCTGGGGGAGCGCAGTTATTGGCCAGTTCTCTCGATCACTCAGGAATCACCGAGATTATTGGAACGATTGCAGGAGATGACACGGTTCTCGTTGTGTCAAGAAAAGCCAGCGGTGGAGCCCAACTCGCGAGAGAATTACGTGCTTTCGATAGATCTAAGAAAAGGGGAAAGAAGTAATGGCGCTCTGGGGTGGACGATTCTCGCAATCACCAGCTGATACTGTCTTCGCACTTTCTCGTAGCGTACATTTCGACTGGAGGTTAGCTCCCTACGATCTGCGTTCATCTCTTGCACATTTAGCGGTACTGCAATCGAGCGGACTTCTGGAAGATTCTGTGGCAGCGCCCATTCGAGGCGCTCTCAATCAACTGATCGCTGAAGTCGCCTCAGGAAAATTTGTGGCTATGGATACCGATGAAGATGTTCACAGCGCGTTAGAGCGTGGATTAACGGAGAAACTAGGCGATATCGGTGGCTCTCTTCGCGCTGGTCGTTCACGCAATGACCAGGTCGCAACAGATCTTCGTCTCTACGCCATTGATCACATGATTGAGGTAGCACAGCAGGTACTAGCTCTACAAAGTGCTTTGATTTCGAAGGCTTCCGAATACGGCGATGCACCCGCACCAGGTTTTACACATCTGCAGCACGCCCAACCTGTTCTCTTTGGCCATGAAATTGCTAAACACGTTCAGAGTTTTGCACGCGACTTAGATCGTATTCACGATTGGCTTGATCGCACTTTGGTAAGCCCATTGGGCTCAGGCGCCCTTGCTGGTTCGTCTCTGCCGCTATCGCCTGAAGTAACTGCAAAAAACCTTGGCTTTTCATCGAGCGCCGCCAATTCAATTGATGCAGTCTCGGATCGAGATTTTGTCGCGGAAGCTCTCTTTATTCTTTCGATGATTGGAATCCATCTCTCACGCATCGGTGAAGAGTGGTGCATCTGGGCCACAACTGAATTTGGTTGGGCGAAAGTTGCCGATGCATACTCGACAGGTTCGTCAATCATGCCCCAGAAAAAGAATCCCGATATGGCAGAACTTGCACGCGGTAAAGCTGGACGACTTGTAGGCAATTTAACTGGCGTTCTCACAATGCTGAAAGGTTTACCCTTTGCATATAACCGCGATCTTCAAGAAGATAAAGAACCACTCTTTGATTCAATCGATACAGTCTTACTTGTTCTTCCTGCCGTAACAGGAATGGTCGCAACTACGGATTTTGATCGCGAGAAGATGGCGCTAGCTGCCCCGCTTGGTTTCTCATTAGCAACCGAGATCGCCGATTACTTGGTTCGTGCAAAGGTTCCATTTGCGCACGCCCACGAAGCTGCAGGAAGATGCGTTTCGCTCTGCGAATCATCTGGTCGTCAATTACACCAACTGACAGATGCTGAGTTCTCATCTATTCACCCTGACCTTAACTCTGATGTACGCGATGTACTGACAGTACATGGGGCCCTGGAGTCACGTACAACATTTGGCGGAACTGCGCCCTCATCATTCAAATATCAGATCAAGGAAGCCACAGCGCAGACATCTGCATATTCAAAAGAATTTAACGACAAGGCCAAAGCCTTTTCAGAGATGATGGGTGCGTGAATATGGCTACCACCAGCGGCGATCTATTAGATGATTTGAAATGGCGTGGGCTTATCTCACAGACCACTGATGAGAAAGAGCTCCGTGAAGCGCTCAAGCAGCCAATCACTCTCTACTTAGGTACTGACCCAACTGCGCCAAGCATTCATGTGGGCAATCTCGTTGTACTGCTTGTTCTACGCCGCTTTCAATTAGCAGGCCATCACACGCTTCCTTTAGTTGGGGGAGCAACAGGACTTGTCGGAGATCCAAGCGGTAGAAATGATGAGCGAACACTGAATACAACCGACGTTGTTGAACAGTGGGTTAATCGAATTAAAGGCCAACTCTCAAAGTTTATGGATTTCGAAAGTAAAGAGAACCCAGCGAAGATGGTCAACAATCTCGATTGGACCGCGCCTATGTCGGCAATCGAATTCTTGCGCGATATTGGAAAGCACTTCAGCGTCAACCAAATGCTCAATAAGGATTCAGTCTCGACGCGTCTTGAGAAAGATGGCATCTCATATACAGAGTTTTCCTATCAAGTTCTGCAATCAATGGATTACCTTGAACTCTATCGTCGCTATAACTGCACTCTTCAAATTGGTGGATCTGATCAGTGGGGAAATATCACTGCCGGTTTAGACCTCATTCGTCGCGCCGAAGGTGGTTCTGCATTTGCGCTGACAGTTCCACTACTAACGAAAGCTGATGGAACAAAATTTGGAAAGACTGCAGGCGGTTCGGTGTGGCTAGATCCTGAGATGACATCGCCGTATGCATTCTTCCAATACTGGCTCAACTCTGATGATAAAGACGTCATCAAGTTCATTAAGGTGTTTTCATTTAAATCTCGCGCAGAGATTGAAGCACTTGAGAAGTCGCATTCCGAAAACCCTGGTGCACGCGAGGCACACCGCGAACTTGCACGTGAGCTCACATCACTTGTGCACTCACCTGAGATTGCAGAACGTGTAGAAGCTGCAGCGCGTGCGTTATTTGGACAAGGTGATATCACTGAACTCGATGAAGCAACGCTTGCATCAGCTCTTGCAGAACTTCCGCGCACGCAAGTAAAAAGTGGCGATGAAATTCCAACCTGGGTCGATCTCCTCGCATCAACAGGGGTAGTTGACTCGAAATCTGCCGCAAGGCGCATCGTTAAAGAAGGTGGCGCATATCTCAACAACGAGAAGATTGAGGGCGAAGATTTCCGCCTCGAAAAATCTCACTTTTTATGCGGTAAATATGCAGTTTTACGAAAAGGCAAAAGAGACCTGGCCGCAGTCGAATTAATCTAGTTCTTGAATAGGCTTAAAATCTTCACTTTTTACGCATAAAAGTGTGGGTTTTTGCCTTTTGATTGATATCTGGCCATCTGGAGGTAGCTCGAAAACCCTGATTTGACCTCTAGGGGAGCGCCACCTATAGTTACGCTCCTTGCTGTGGAACGCACACGAAAGTGGTCGTACAGCATTACCTTCTAAATTAAGGCCATTACCGCCGTTTTGACGTGCGCGTAGCCATGGACTAGATTTGGCGGTCTGCCCTTAAAAAGCCGGAGAAATCCTGGACCTTTTTAAGTGCGCATCCGTACCTTGAGAACTCAACAGCGTGCCATAAGTCAATGCCAGAGAATGGCTTTAATAGTCATTCTCTAATTAAATACTTCAATGAAGTATGTACCGGGTACTATAAATTTCATTATTTATACGTTCTGGAAATACTCGTTGATTTCCTTTGGTAAAGACAAAATAAACGACAGTTTGTTTGTCTCGTAAGCCATGAAGAAAACTTTCTATGGAGAGTTTGATCCTGGCTCAGGACGAACGCTGG
>Ga0136642_1000804_pt1 | contig 14998 bp, 9 predicted proteins | sample LowCatLa1302831Y_FD_115313 | JGI IMG/M metagenome (GOLD analysis project Ga0136642, IMG submission 115313) | Freshwater microbial communities from Lower Cathedral Lake, Yosemite National Park, California, USA - 13028-31Y | ecosystem: Environmental > Aquatic > Freshwater > Lake ... | reverse complement strand
CGTGGCGACGGCGGGCGGCAAGGTGCGGCCTTGCTGGCGTGAGGCGGCGGCGAGGCCTTCAGCGAAGGCGAGTTGTTGGGCGACTGGGGCCGTGGCGAGCGAGCGCATCACGGGCTCGATGGTTGCGAGACGATCGGCGGGGAGGTGTTGCACGGCGTGGCGGGCAAATTCACCAGCGCGGGGAGAGGCGAAGTGGGTGCGTTCAAGGTGGGCAAGAAGAAACTCGGCGACTGCGGGGGTGGGGACGGCGAGGGCGACATCGGCGAGGCGCTCGGAGTCGGCGGGCGAGGCGGCGAGATGGTTGAGTTCGTCAAGCGGGGCGAGGGCGACGCGGGCTTTGAGGGCGAGCCTTAGGGCGTAAATCAGTTCGGGATCGGAGTCAGTGGTGCGGGCTTGGAGGGCGAGGACAGAGGGAGCGGTCCAGGGTTGTGGGTCGTGGGCAAAGAGTTGGGCGATGATTCGCCAAGTGAGGTGCGAGGTGGAAAGATCGGGTGCTAGGAGCGGCGCGAGGAGAGTGGGCGCATCGGCTGGGAGTGTGTCGCGGGTGGCGAGGACACGCAGAGCAGCGAGGGCGACGTCGCTGGCTGGTCGCGAGAGGGCGCGGCGAAGCAGGTCGGCATCGCTGCGGCCGAGACGCTCGAGCGTGAGAAAGAGCGGAAGGCTGGCGGTTTCGTCGGCGGCGGGATCGGCACCAGTGACGAGGCGTGAGGCGGCGGCGAGCAGGGCAGGCGCGGTGTCGAGGGCGTCGGAGCGAGCGAGAAGTTCGTTCACGGCGAGGGAGCGGACGACGTTATTGGATGACGAGAGATTGGGGACAAGCGCGGCGGTGGGCAGGGCGGCGAGATCGGGCAAGGTCACTTGGGGAGCGGAGCCGTCGAGCCCGCGCCAGACGATGCGCCAGATGCGGCCGTGGCCGTGGTCGCGGGACGGATGAGTCAGGGGAATCTCGTAGTGGCCGATGATGGGGTTGTAAAAATCGGCAATCCAGAGGGCGCCGTCGGGTCCGAGTTTGACTTGGACAGGGCGGAAGGCGGGGTCGTCGCTGGAGAGGAAATCGGGTTGGCGGGCGGCGGAGGGAGAAGATCCGCGCCAGTCGAGTCGGTCGCGGTTAATGCGGCGGGTGACGGGGTTGCCGTTGAAGAGATTATTTTGGTACTCGGGCGGGAAATTTTTCGCGGAGTAATGGGCGATGCCGGCAATAGCGCTGGAGCCGTGGTCATCGGTGGTGATAGTGGGGGCGAAACCGAGGCCGTCGTGTTCTTTACTGATCCCCTCGTAGAAACCGCCGGGGACAAGGAGGTAAACAGGCTTTGAGTGGGAGTCTGCAGTGTACATTTCGCCCCGGGCATCGAAGGCGAGGCCGAAGGGATTGGTTTGGCCTTGAGTGACCAGTTCGAAGCGGGAGCCGTCAGGGCGGAAACGGTAAGTGTTACCGCTGGTGAGTTTTACGACCCGGCCGGAGCGGTCGGTGACTTCGGACGGGTTGGCGAAGCCATGAGTGCCGTAAACCCAGCCATCGAGCCAAAGCCAATAGCTAGAAGACATGCCGTGGGTGTCGCGGAAGCCAAAGCCGTCGTACAGTTTTTCTCTTAAATCGGCGCGACCGTCACCGTCGGTATCGGTGAGGCGCCAGATGGCGGGAATGGAATAAACAAGAACCGAGTCGCCCTGGGCGCCTGGAGCGCGGGGGAGCGGTAGGATGCCGACGGGAATATTGAGCCCTTCGGCGAATGTCGTGACTTTACGAGCCCGGCCAGTGGCGGGATCGAAATCGGAAAGAATGCGGATCGAGTCGGCGCCGTGTTCGGCGGGCTCGGGTGGCGTGGAGGCGGCGCGGAAGGCGATACCATTTTCGCTCCAGTGTTTGTCGAAAGTGGGGATAACTTGATCTAGAGCGTCGCGCCGGGCGGGCCAAGGGTAGAGGGTGGAGCCGGTGACCCAGACGCGGCCGGCGGAGTCAAAAGCAAGGTTCAAGGGTTTTTGGATAGCAGGCTCGGCGGTGACGAGTTGGATTTCGAAACCAGGGGGGAGGTGAAAGAGGGCCTGAGATTGTGCAGGGGAAAGTATTGGGGCGTTGGGCGCATCACCGCGGGGATCATCGGCGCGAAGCATGGTTTGCGCGAACAGGGAAATTGAAAATAAAACGACGCGGACGAATGAGCGGCTCATGGGGTGGCTTTAAACTATGCTTTAACCAGCGGTGCAGGCAAAATGAAAGTCATGAGAATTGATTGGGGCGGGGGCGGGGTAAACCGTTGCAAAAAAATCCCGGCCACTTGATCGAGCCGGGAAGAGTTTAAACCTAGAGGAAAGATTGGGGCGGTGATCAAAAGGTGAGACGCGCGCCGATTGTGAAGCTGCGGCCCGGCAGTGGGGCGATGTCCTTCAGGAAGGACGTGGCAAGACGGGCGTCGGTGTTGGTGAGGTTTTCGGCGCGGGCGAAAAGCTCGAGGCCCTCGCGTGCACCGATGAGTGTCGCGACGTGGTAACTTGCATGGGCACCGATCAGCGTGTAGCCTGCGGTGGTGGTCTCTTCGGCGCCCTTGCGCATTTGCTGGAATGCATGACGCGCCTCGGCCCCGAGCGACCATTGCGTCAGCGTATAAGTAAATCCGAGGCCGACGCGTCCGGCGGGAATACGGGGCAATGGCTCGTGGTCGGTTGTCTGTTCCGCGTGCACGGAGTCGGCGAGTAGCGAAAGGTATAGGCGTTGGGTAGAACGGTCGATGAGGTGTAGTTGCACTTCGGCCTCTGCTCCGTAGAAGAGTGCACCTTTGGCTGTGAATTGATAGATCGGAAGCCAAGTTTCTTCGGAACGGGTAGGGTAAGATTTAAAAGTACCCGACGCTTCAGCGTAGTAGCGTTGTGCGTCGCGCTGCTCGAATACGAAATCGGTAAAGCGATTCACGAAGGCGCCAATGGAACCAGTGAGGAAACCCGCGCGTCGGCGGAGGGTGAGCTCAGCGCCGAGAGAAGTCTCGCGACCGAGTCCAGCGGAGCCGATCTCGTAGGCGCCCGTGCCGCCGTGTGGACCGTGCGAGAAAAGCTCTTGAGCGACAGGAATGCGCTGTGAGGCTGAAAGGGAAAAACCAATGGAAATTTTCTCTACCGGATAATATACAGCACCCGTGGAAAAACTCAGGCCGTGATGGGTGTTATTTTCGCCGGAGTTCGCGGCGTATCCGGGGTAGGCGGCGAGAGCGTTAGCGACCTCGCCAAGTTGGATGCGTTGCCATTCGTAACGCGCCCCGAATTCAAGCGAGAGGGCGGGAGTGATCTTGTAGGATTCGAGTGCAAAGAGGGCGTGGCTCGTGGTGAGGCTGGGCGGGGTGACGACCTCTTGGCCGACGGCGGAAAAATCGCTGCGGGTGGTTTGGTAGCCGACGGTGCCGCTCAGTGCCCCCAGGTTTTTCTGGATGAGCTCGATGCGACCCTCGTACGCTTGGTTGTGGAAGGTGGTGTGAGTGCGGCCGCTCGATGTATCGATCTCCGCGTGCGTGTAATCGGCGAGCCCGAAGCGGAACTTGGCGTTTTTAAACACGGCGAACGGCTGCGTGAGCTCACCGCGGAGATCGATGCGGCGTTGTTTGAGGTCGATGGAGATGGGCTCGCCGACGGGCACACCGTAGAAAGACTCATAGGTATTGAAGGCGAAGCCGATTTGGCCGAGCGCGCCGAAGCGCGTGACGCCGATGGAGGCGTTTTGGGTCGTGCGCGCCGAGTTGAACAACGTGCCATAGTGGCTCGGGTTGGCGGGATTGGCGTAGCCGGGAATGGCGACGTCGTCGCTCTTGGTGCGCAGGCCGTTGACTTGAATCGCCGTGGTGGCGTTGCCAGCGAGGGCGGAGACGATGCCGGTGCGCTCGCGGGCGGCGGATTCGTAGCGCAACTCGGTGCGGCCCAAAAATAGTACCTCAGGCGCGGTCGACGGGATGCGATTATCGATGACATTGACCACCCCGCCGACGGCCGCGCTACCGTAAAGTAACGTCGCCGGACCCCGGAGTACCTCGATGCGCTCGACCAAAAGCGGCTCGAGACTGACGCCATGATCGGGGCTTATGCTGGAGGCGTCGAGTGAGCCCACGCCATTGTCGAGCATGCGCACGCGTTCGCCGCCGAGACCGCGGATGATGGGGCGACTCGCGCCTGGGCCGAAGTAAGTCGCGCTCACGCCGGCGGTATTGGCGAGGGTGGTGCCGAGGGTGGCCGCGGCGCGGCGGCGCAGTTCGTCGCCAGCGAGAATGGAAGTACCTTGGGCCAGATCGAAGGCGGTTTTACCATCAATGCCCGCTGTTACAATGTAGGGGTCGAGCGCATGAATATCAGTTTGATCCGATCCTTTTTGAGCGTGGGCCAAGGTAAAAGCGCTAAGTAAAGAAAGAGGGATAGAACGAAAAAATGACATCGATTGATAAAGCTAAATTTTAAAAACGTAACCGGAGGGCACACGCCGCAGCGTAGCACCTTGAGCCATAGACCTCGTGAGCGCGCGCAAGCGCCACACGGAGAAAATCCTATTAAAACTTAGACTAACGGCGGGCCTCGCTCCGGCTGATGCAGGTAGCGGGGTGGGCTAACAAAAATCTCGGATTGCGGACTGATCTCAGCCCTGAGTTGCGTCTGTGGCGGTGCGACGACGAGGAGCGGAGCGGGCGCAGCGGTGACCCCGGCGGCGAATAACGTGACGACGCAGCCCTCGTCCTGGGTGATGGCGGCGGCGTAATCGTCGGCGTGACCGTGCAAAGCCGTGTGAAACTGCGGGCTGACCGCGAGCACCGTGAGCAACAGCACCAACGCTGCCGTACCTAGCGCCACAAGGCGATGGAATGGATGGACAGTCGAGGTGCTGGAGAACAACGAGGACAAGTAAATAATTCTATGAAAAGAGATTAGGTTATTATGGTCAAGACCGGCGGCGTTGTAAGAGCGTGACGACTAGCAGTAGCGCAAAAGACAACGCGAGTAACGCCCCGGCGAAGGCGTGGGCCGAGTCGTAATCGAGGCGTTGAACCTCGTCGTAGAGTGCGATACTGGCGACCTTTGTCACCCCGGGAATGGCACCACCGATCATGAGCACGACGCCGAATTCTCCGAGCGTGTGGGCGAAACCTAGAGTGAGGCCCGCGGCGATCCCGCGCCACGCGAGCGGGGCGTGTAGGCGAAAAAATACGCGCCAGGGCGAGGCGCCATGAGCCGTGCCTGCTTCGAGTAATTCGCGTGGGACGGAGCGCAACGCGGCTTGAAACGGCTGCACCGCGAAGGGGAGGGAATAAAATACCGAGGCTATCACCAGTCCGGTGAAGGTGAAGACTAGTGGTTGGCCGGTAAGGTCACGCCACCAAGAGCCCGGTGGGTGTTGGGGTGAGAGGCCGACGAGTACGTAAAAACCGATGACCGTGGGGGGGAGCACAACAGGCAATGTAACGAGCGTTTCTAGAAAAGGGGCGAGACGGGTTCGCGTGGTGTTGAGCCAATGGGCGAGCGGCAGGCCGATTACGCCAAGTACGAGCGTAGTGATCGCCGCGAGTCGCAACGTGAGTGCAAGCGATTGCCAGAGTGGGGGAGCGAGACCGAGGAACGTGGCAGTGGAATCGGGCAAGGCAGTAAGGGAGGAGTGGTAATCTTCAACGCGGAAGGCTACCGGCTCAACGCTGAATGACCAGTGTTTGGCGCCGCCGAAGCGTAGCCGTAGCGTGCGAGGATGGCGCGGGCGGTTACGGATTGGAGAAACGCGAGGTAACGCTCCGCGGCAGGATTGGCGGCGCCGCGCGTGGTGAGAATGGCGCCTTGCGTGAGCGGCGCGTAGAGCGCGGCGGGTACCTCTATCCAGCGACCACGATTTTTTAAGTTGGGGGCTAGTACGAGCGACAGGGCGACGAATCCGGCGTCGGCGTGGCCGCTTTCGATGAACTGGGTAGTTTGCGTGATGTTTTCACCGAAAACGATTTTGGGTTGGGTTTCATGCCAGAGATTGAGTAGCGCGAGCGCCTCCTGCGCGGCGCGGCCGTAGGGAGCGGTAGTAGGTTGGGCTAGGGCGATTTTTTTTACCCTGGGGTCACGTACGGTGGCAGTGAGATCGGTGAGCGGTAAATCAGAGTGAGTGGTCCAGAGGACTAGACGGCCGGTGGCAAAGGGCGTAAGGGTGCGGGCGTCGGCCTGGCCCGCTACGATGAGCGCGTGTGGATAGTCTAGATCGGCAGATAGAAACAGGTCGTATGGTGCGCCATTTTTTATTTGGGCCACGAAGGTGCCTGAGGCACCGGTGGCAGTGGTCACTGTGATGTCGGGGGCAATGGCGTGAAAGGTCGAGTTCAGCTCCTCAAGAACATAGATAAGATTGGCGGCGGCGGCGATGGAGACCGTGCGCGTAGCTGTAGCGGCGTGCGCGGAGGGGGGAGTGTGAAACGTGAAGAATAGTGCGAGGGTGAGGCCGAGACGGAGCATAGATGTAGACATTGAACGGATGCTTCCGGGCTGGCCACGCGAAACAGAGGGGGTTGTGGTGATGGGTATGGCTGCGCCTAATATTTTACCGCCGGTGACGGTGTTGAGTGGCTTCCTCGGAGCGGGTAAGACTACGCTCTTGCGGCATCTGCTTGGGCAGGCGGCGGGGCGAAAGTGGGCGGCGGTCGTTAATGACGTAGCGGCGATCAACGTCGACGCGCAACTTGTAGCCGGTGCCGGCGCAGCGCGCGTGGTGGAGCTGGGGAATGGCTGCGTGTGTTGCACTGTGCGTGATACGCTAGCGGAGACGATTGCGGAACTCGCAGCGCAAAAGATATATGAACATATTTTGGTGGAGACGACCGGGGTGGCGGAGCCGCGGGCTGTGGCGGATCTATTTACTAGAAAAAACACATTTTGGCGTAGTCTTGGGGATTTCGCGCACTTGAGTGCGCTCGTGACGGTGATTGATGCGCGGAGTTTCTTGGCGGAGCAGCGTGTTAGCCGGAATCAGGGGTTGGAAAATGAAAAGCCGCTCAGGTCGAAACCCATGTTTGAGCTTATGGTGGAACAGGCGGAGTGCGCGGATGTTTTGGTGCTAAACAAGTGTGACCTAGCGAGTGAGACGGAGCTGGCCGAAGTCGAGGCGATCTTGCGGGCTTTGAATCCGCGGGCGGAGGTCGTACGGGCGGAGCACGGGCAAGTGGCGAGTGAATTTTTACTGGAGCGCGTGCGCTTTGAAGCGGGGGCAACCGTGGGTGCGGCTCAGTGGTTACGGGTGATGCGAGGGGAGACGCAAAAGGCTGGCGGCGGCGCGGGTCAGTCCTTGGCAAAAGCGCGCTTAATGGGCGCGCCCCAGCTCAGGGGACGGCATGAGGTGGTATATGGGATTACTAGTTTCGTGTATGAGGCGCGACGGGCGTTTGCGCGGGCCAAGTTTGCCGCGTTGATGGAGGGTGAATTACCCGCAGGGCTGTGGCGGGCGAAGGGCTTTTTTTGGTTGGCGGAGCAACCGGCAGACATCGGATTTTTGTCGGTCGCGGGTGGCGGCGTGCGGCGGGAATGGGTTGGCACGTGGGCGGCGGCGCTCCGGGAAAGTGGAGTCGTGACAGATATGGAAATTCCGGCGGCGGCGCGTGCGAAGTGGCTAGAACCCTACGGGGATCGCCGGCAGGAATTAGTTTTTATCGGAACTGGGCTCGACGTTGCGGGGTGGCGCGCAAAGCTCGACGCATGTTGGGCGTGATCAATCTAAATTTTTTCTGGAAACTCTGGGCGCAATTGCGCGTCGGAAGGACCGTGGTTTTAAATTTTAATCTAAATAGGTGGCCAGCGGCGGTCGTGTTGGCGTGGTTACTCTTGAGTGTGACCGGCAGCGCGGTGGCGCGGGCGGGGTCAGACGTGGTGACTGCGCCGGAGGTTTTAATCTACGCCGATGGGGATCGGGTACGGGGTAAATTAGTGGAGCGCAGCGGCGAGGTGTGGCTGTTTCAGTCCGAAAAATTCGGTCTTTTGAAGGTGCCGGTTACGGCGGCGCGCGTAGAGGCGGCGGTCGGCGTCGTTGTAGGACTTCCGGTTGCGGCTCCAGCGCAGCCTGCGCCGCAGTCTGCGGTTGTTGCGGAGACGGCGCTAAAGCCGAAGCCAAAACACCATGAACTGGATGAGGCGGAGCCTGTAGGTTGGGCGCGGTTTACGCCGTTAGCCCTGACGCTGGCGGTGCAGGATTTTTTCGGGCCTTGGCGTGGACGTTTTTCTTTTTCGGTGGAGGATGTCTCCGACTCGTCTAGTCGCAATACGACCTTGGTCGAGTTGCACATGAAGCGAATGTGGAAGCATGACGAAGTCGATGGGACGTTGCGGTATGATTTTTCACAAACGGCCCACGTGACGACTAAAGATTTGATTAAACTTACGGGTTCTTGGCGGCGGGATTTTGTGCACAAGCTTTTTAGTATTTACCGGCCGACCAGTGAGTATAACCGCGCGTTTAAGGCGCCGGGAGCTATCGCTTCGAACTACGTGTTATTGCAGCAAGAAATTGGTGCCGGCGTGAATGTGTTTACCTCTCCGCAGCGGAAGTTGCGCGCGGGTCTTTCGGAGAATCTTTTCGATGTGTGGATTGTTGCGCCCGATAGACGTCATACGACTCAAACATCGGAATCGATCTTCGCAGAGTTGGAATGGACCCTGCCTTGGAAGTTGCGACTTACAGAACGTGCCGTGTGGTACCCGCCGTTCCGTAGTGGATCGGACGGTTGGGAGAATCGTTTCGAGTTGAATAAAAAACTTACTGAAACGCTCAACGTGGCCATTCGGCATGAAAAGCGCACCAATAACCCAGATGTACGTATTCAGGATTACACTTTGCTGCGGTTCCTCGTGGGGTTGGATTTTTGATTAGAGCTCGAGAGTTCTTGGGGTGGTGGTAGGGGCGTACTAAAAAAAAATCAAGTCGCAACGGACTTCGCTCGTGCAAGGCTGGCTTGAATTTATCCCTTCATGTTTTCACGACTTCTTTGGTCTTTTTGTGCTGCGTTCTTGTTTTTAGTTACCGTGCTACGTGCACAGCTAGCGACGGTGCCGACGCAACTGGGTACGGCGCCGGCCATAACGCTATTTCCGGGTGAAACCGTATCGGTTGATTTGCGTACATTGCTTGGTGTACCAGGAGTCACAGGCCAGGTGCTGCAATTTGATACGGTGCGTGGGGTTTTTAACGCGGAGCTACTGGCGAACGACGCGCCTAAAACCGTGGCTAATTTTCTCAACTACGTGAATCGTGGTTCATACACCAATAGTATCATTCACCGCTCGGTGCCGGGGTTCGTGATTCAGGGGGGCGGGTTTACCGCATCGGGCAACTTAGTTGCTCCAATTTCAGCGGATGGGCCGGTGCAAAATGAATTTAAGATCTCCAACACCCGTGGCACAATCGCGATGGCCAAGACGGGTGCGGGGCCGAACACGGCAACGAATCAGTGGTTCGTTAATCTAGCGAATAACGCAGCTAATCTAGATAACCAAAATGGCGGATTTACGGTTTTTGGGCGCGTCTTAGGTAATGGGATGAGCGTGGCGGATTCGATTGCGACACTGATTCCCTATGATGTGAGTGGGCAACTGGGTGCGGATTTCACGGCACTTCCTTTGATCGGCGGCAATCTGAACTCTAATGCGCTCGTCGTGATTCGTACGATCACTACAATACCACTATATCCCACTCTGGCCGGCGAAAAAGCGGTGGTTACTTACACAGCGACGAACGCTAACGCGATGGTGGCAACAGGCACGATTGTAGGGAGCACCCTGACCCTTACCGGCGTTGCTTCAGGTGCCGCCAACGTCACGGTGCGCGCCGCGGATGTGAATAACAGCGCGGCGCAAGTGGTGTTCGCTGTAACCGTGGCGGCGAGCGCACCCGTCATCACCGCTCAACCGCTCAACGCCGTGCTCGCCAATGGGCAGATGCTAGCGCTCAACCTCGCAGCGACGGGCACGGGTCTGACGTATCAATGGAAACGTGTCCTTAGTGGTGTGGGTGGCGCGGTGTTGCCCGGTGCAACGGGACCACAGTACATTGTGGAGAAAATGTCTGCGGCCGAGGCGGGGATTTATTATTGTACCGTCACAAACTCCGCCGGCGCGGTGGACAGCGCGGCTGCGATTATCGCGCTGCGCTCGAGCGGCGAAGCGCGGTTGACGAATTTAGCGGTGCGGGCGGCATTGGACGCGGGGCAGGTTTTGATTGTAGGTTTTTCTACGACCGGTAAAACCGATTTACTGGTGCGCGGCGTGGGTCCGAGGTTAGCGGATTTTGGCGTGGCCGATTTTTACGTCGATCCGCGGCTGGAGATTTATGATGGAGCGGGCGTTAAAGGCTTAACCAATGATTCTTGGGATGGCGTCTTGGCTCCGACCTTCCAGAGCGTGGGGGCGTTTCCGCTCAACGTCGGGAGTAAGGACGCGGCGTTGGTGACATCGGTGAACGGCGCTTCGACTGCACAGTTAAAAGGCGTGGACAGTGGGGTAGCGTTATTGGAGGTGTACGCACTGGGTGGTACGACCACGTCATCGCGTTTGAATAATGTTTCGACGATCAACCGCGTGGGTACGGGTGGAAATATTTTGATCGCTGGTTTTACCGTGAGTGGGGATGTCGCGAAGACGCTGCTTATCCGGGGGGTGGGGCCGAAATTGACCTCGTTTGGCGTCAGCGGAGTGTTGGCGGATCCGCAGCTAGAAATTTATCGTGATACGACGCTATTGGCGTCGAATGACAATTGGAATGCGAGTGTGGCAGCGGCGACGCCGGGGCTCGGTTTCGCGCTGGAGGCCGGGAGTAAGGACGCGGTGTTGTTGATCACGCTGCCGCCGGGTGGTTACACGGCGCAGTTGTCGGGGGTTGGGGCGACTACAGGTGTCGGCTTGATCGAAGTCTATGAAGTGCCGTGAGGCGCGCGGGGCTTACAAGCCTCGGGCCTGCATGGCGCGGCCGAGTTCTTGCATGAAGGCTTGGGCATCAGCGGGCGAGGGACGGTAGCCGGGTTGGCTGATCTCGGTGAAGCCGGGGCGGTATTGCTGGTCGATGATCCACTTGCCAGTCACGCCATCGCTGAAGGTAACGGTGCCTCCTGCGATCGCGCCGGGGATGAGGGTGACGGCGTCGACGACGACGGTGACCGAGCTGGGAGCGGCGGGGACGGCTTCGTCGCCGATGGGGGCTTCGCTCCCGTCAGCGGGAAGGGAGTCGGCGTCATCGGCGGGTAGATTCTGGGCTTCGGCCGGGGTGTGAGAGTGTGCGGCTGAAGCGGCGGCAGGGGCTTTAGTAACGTCGCTGGCGTCGGCCTTGGGCGCGGGGTCCTTGAGGGTGAGGTTAAGATCGTCCACCAGGAAGCGGACGTCCATGTAGGTCATGGAAACTTTAAATTCTTCGCGGAGTTTTTTCTGTACGGCGGAGAGGTTGGCGCCGTCGGCGATCCAGGTGGCGACGGTGGTTTTTTGCGCGGCAGTGAGGGACATGGTGGAAGGGTGAACGTGGAGGTGTGAACGTCGAAGTTTAAACGGCAGACCCGTGGGTTTGCCGCGATACCATTAACCCTGTGGTTCAGACTTTCAACTGCGCGTTAGCGCGACAGTTGAGATTTAAGGAATTCCACGCTGCTGCGCGTGGTGGCGTCTTGTTCCATCATGTTGTCCACGGCTTTGCAGGCGTGGATGACGGTGCCGTGGTCACGGCCACCGAAGGCGTCGCCGATTTCCTGTAGAGAATGTTTGGTGAGCGTTCGGGTGATGTACATCGCGATCTGGCGGGGGATGGCGATGTTGTTGGGCCGACGCTTGCTGGTCATGTCGCTGTGGCGGATCTGGTAGTGATCGGCGACGCGCTTCTGGATGGTCTCGATAGTGAGAAGTGTCTGCGCTTGCTCCATGAGCACGTCGTGCAGGAGCCCCTCGGCAGTGGCGAGATCGATGGGCTTGTGCGTGAGCGCGGTGTAGCTGGCGACCTTGATCAACGCGCCTTCGAGGCGGCGGATATTCTTAGTGATATTTTGCGCGATGAAATTGATGATCGGCGCGGGAAGGTCGCACTTGAGGGCGGTAGCCTTGGTGCGCAGGATGGCGATGCGGGTCTCGACGTCGGGCGATTGGATGTCGGCAGGCAGGCCCCATTCGAAGCGTGAAACGAGGCGGGCTTCGAGTTTTTGAATTTCGGAGGCGCGGCGGTCGCTGGATAGAACGATCTGTTTGCCGGACTCGAACAGATCGTTGAAGGTGTGGAAGAATTCTTCCTGGATGCGCTCTTTGTTGGCGAGGAATTGGACGTCATCGAGGAGCAGGACGTCGGCGTGCCGGTAGCGTTGGCGGAATTTGGTGAGACTGTTTTCCTGAAGGGCTTGGATGAATTCGTTGGTGAATTTTTCCGTAGAGAGGTAGGCGACGCGGGCTTCGGGGTTGCGGCGGAGGATGGCGTGCCCGATGGCGTGCATCAGGTGGGTTTTGCCGAGGCCGGTGTCGCCGTAGAGGAATAGAGGGTTGTAGGCTTGAGCGGGTGCTTGGGCGACCGCGAGGGCGGCGGCGTGGGCCATCTGGTTATTGGAGCCTACGACAAAGTTCTCGAAGGTATTGCGGGGGTTGAGCGAGCCGGGGGCGGGTCCGCGCTCGTCATAGCGGGTGGACTTGCGGGAGGAGCCAGCGGTGGCGCGGCTGCGAGCGACGGCGGTATCGGCGGCACGTTGCTGGTCGGCTGGGCCGGAGGGGGCTCCGGTGGTGGTGAGTTTGACCGTGACGAGGCGACCGGCCGCGAGGCGCAGGCGCTGGGTAATGAGATCTAGGTAATTGTCGTGGATCCAGATGGATGCAAACTCGTTAGGCACGCCTAAGGTGATCACATCCTCGGTGCTTTCCAGGCTTACGACCGGTTCAAACCACATATGGAAAACATCTTCCGGGAAGAGCGACTTGAAGTCGGCTTTCACGGTGTCCCATAGGTTGGGGGTTAGAACGGAATTGGGCATGAGCGGGCGGTGGGAGTGATTTTATTCACAGGCGGCCGCCGAGGGGCACTTTCAGTACATTCGCTCTAGGCTGCATCCGAGCTCGATAAATCGGGAAAGGGGGTGGACGGGCCAGCAAGGACAGTGGTAAAATTGGTGAATTACGTTAAGCTCTTGCTGAGCAATAAATAACCTATGCTATTAGGTCGATTCAGACGGGATGAAGCAGAAAGGAAGTATGAAAGAGCGTTCGGACGGGCCAATAGACCTGAGGAAGAGGTGGACTAACGGCGATGAAAAAAAGTATGACAAGACGAACTTTTGAGAAGTTTTCGCCAAGTTATTCACAGGCGGGCTGGGTATAACTTTTTGATTTTTGTCGTTGCCAGGGTGAAGTCCAATTAGGCTGCCAAAATGGCCGGATTGATTCGGTAATTTTTTTAGTATTACACTGATTTATTTTCACAGCGTAAATTCACTGAAAACGTGTTACGGATACGTGACGAATTAGTGACGGAAGTGCGTTTGCCGATACCCGGTGGGACTGCGCTAGGCCTCGGCGAGGTGCTTTTTTAAGCGGCGGACGGGGCCGCTTCGACCCATTTACCGTGTTCTTTAATGAGGGCGATGAGGCGAGCGTCGGCGTCGGATTGGGGGAGGTTGTATTGGACGCAGGTTTTACCGACATACAGGTTTATCTTGCCGGGGGCGCCGCCGACGTAGCCGAAGTCAGCGTCGGCCATTTCGCCGGGGCCATTGACGATGCAGCCCATGATCGCGATTTTCACGCCCTTTAGGTGGCCGGTCTGGGCGCGGATGCGCTGGGTTGTCGTTTGGAGGTCAAAAAGTGTGCGGCCGCAGCTGGGGCAGGCGACGAACTCGGTCTTGGAGGAACGGGCACCGGCGCCTTGGAGGATGTTGTAGGCAAGGGTAGTGGCTCGGACGGGATCGTTTTCAGTCTCGATACTGACGAGGTCGCCGAGGCCGTCGCAGAGCAGGCCACCGCTCACAAAAGAGGCATCGAGGAGTCGGGAAAGAAAAGAGGGGTCGGCGTTAACGCTGGTGGCGGCGGTGTTGCGAATCCACAGTGGGGCGCGGGAGTTGAAGGCGCGCAGTGCCTCGGCAAGGGCGCGGTAACGACCGAGTGGATGGGCCGTAGCTGGGCGGGAGTCGTCGAGGGTGAATATAAAACCCGCCTCGCCGAGTGCCTTTAGCGTAGGGGTAAGAGCGGTGAGCGCTGCAGCAGTGCTGGCGATGGCCAGGGTGTGGCCGTGGCGGCGGGCGAGGGTGGCGAATGCGGCGAGTTTTGCGGAGTCGTCGGCGCCGAAAGAGCGAAGAATGACTTTGGGCTCGGTGTGACTGAGTTGCGTTTCGAGATCGGCGGGCGTGAGCGTAGGGGTGAGCTCGAGGACTAGAAACGTACCAGCCGGGATGCGGGCGGAGTCCAGAGCGGCGAGATCGGCGAGGCTGGAAATTGCGATGAGTAGGCCTTCGTGGGGGGTGTCGGGAGATTTGGGCGCGGGGAGCGGGCGGGAGGCGAGGAGCTCGGTGAGAGCGATGCGGGTAATTACGCGAGGAAGGTGGTCGGGTCCGATTTTGATGTTCGGGGTGAGCGTGAGCGTCGTGGTCTCGCGGCGATTAAAATGGTAGGGATCAAGTGCGTCGCTTGCGGGCGCAACTGACGCTGAGGACCACAGTGACATGGTTTTTGCGGCGATCGCGCGGGCGACGGGTATTTCGTAGACGCTGTCTTCGGTGAGGGAGACGCGAAGGGTGTCGCCGAGTCCGTCGTGCAGGAGAGTGCCGATGCCGATAGCGCTCTTGATGCGGCCGTCTTCGCCGTCGCCAGCTTCGGTAACGCCGAGGTGGAGCGGGTAGTGCATGTTTTCCTCGTTCATGCGGGCGACGAGGAGGCGATAAGCCTGGATCATGACCTTCGGGTTGGAGGCCTTCATGGACAGGATCATCTGATTGAAGGAGTGGCTCTCGGCGATGCGGAGGAACTCAAGGGCGCTCTCGACCATGCCGAGCGGCGTATCGCCGTAGCGGTTCATGAT
>Ga0136642_1000802_pt1 | contig 15040 bp, 34 predicted proteins | sample LowCatLa1302831Y_FD_115313 | JGI IMG/M metagenome (GOLD analysis project Ga0136642, IMG submission 115313) | Freshwater microbial communities from Lower Cathedral Lake, Yosemite National Park, California, USA - 13028-31Y | ecosystem: Environmental > Aquatic > Freshwater > Lake ... | reverse complement strand
TTCGGTAGCAGTATCCGTTTTCCTTCGCCCAATCTGAAAGTTTCATCCACACATTATATTATACACCTAAATTCTAGAATTTTCCAAAAAATCTTGAGAAATGTTTTTAGACCGAGTTAAACTACAAGAACACATTCGTCAGTAGTAAAGGTTGGTGGTGTAAAAAGTGCGGTAAAATGCTTTATAAAGTATAAAATAATATGAGTCCTGAATTAGACAAATATCTACGTGAGAAATACCCAAAGATTTTCTCAGAACGAAACAAGAGCCCACAAGAGTCATGTATGCATTGGGGACTCGAGTGTGGTGATGGATGGTTTTTTATTATTGAAAGTCTTTGTTATCGCATTCAAAATCATATTGACAATCCTCCATATCTGCCAAAAAAGGGTTGGGGTAAATTCGTATACGACACGCAACAACTGTGGAATTTGACAATCTGGAATAAAATTATTTATCCAATAGTTAAAGACTTGTCCTACGATAAATACCGTAAACATAGTAATCGTTGGCAATTTACCTGTGGTCATTCTTCACACGAACCCGCGCCAAGAGGATATATTGGGCAGGTTGTGTTTACGCAAGTCAAAGAAAAGTTCTCAGGTTTGAGGATCTATTCATCTGGTGGAGATCAGTATACTGATGTATTAATTTCTTTTGCGGAAGAGATGTCTACGAAAACATGCGAAGTATGTGGGCGAATGGATGAGACCGTAGGCAGAAACCAGCATGGATGGATCAAGACTACTTGTGTTGAACATACAAAAGATTTGACTGATTTTGTTTATAACGACCAAGATATCCAGAATATCTTTGAATCAATTAAAAAAAATAAATAATATGAACGACATGATTAGTCAATTTCCAACTTATAAAAGAGAATTATCAAGTTTTGAAAGAACCATTATGGCTAAAATCGGATGGGCATGTGCTGAAACTTTTAATTTGGAAGAGCGTGTAAAATTTGATGAATCATTTAATCACAAACCATGCGACGAAAAAGGAATTCCAAGAATAGTTGATCAACCAGTGAATTTTTCAATATGAACGACATTAAAGTTAATAAAAATATTACAGTTACAATCAAAGGCCAAACTTTCGTATTGAGTGCGGAGGAAGCTAAAGATTTGCTTAATAAACTAAAGGGCGCGGGAGTAAATGATTATTCACCGACATATCCAATTATTCCGTGGACCGGTGACAATGTTCCGTGGCCTCATAAACTTACGGAGAGATCTCAATATGATCCGTGGCCTTATCTGCCTCCGTATGATTCCGGAAACGCTACGCATCCGGCTCCTTGGCCGTTAGATATTTGGTATAGTACAACATCTGACAATAAAACGCCGATTTATCAATCAATGGTTCAAACTTTTAAAGTATGATGTCGTGACCATTCATCAAGCAAAAATAATATTATTGGAACAGGCGTTATCGCAAGCAGTATACACAATTGACTTTTTGGATAATTGCCTTTGTAATCCAAACGAATATCTGTGTGGTTATCCAGATCAAACACAAACACATCTAATTGAATTTAAGAAATTGTTGCCACAAAGTGTACCGATATGCACTCATTCGTACACTGACAAAAATTGTGAATCGTGTAAACATCGCCTAATTCTTGATATCAACAAAGAAGAAGCATTGGAAGTATTAAAAAATCAACGGACTTAAAAACTATGAATATCGTATACATCGTTTCTCTAGAAGGTGATCAAGAAACACAATTGATTGATAATGTTTGTAAATTTGAGGGCTATTCTGTGCAGTTAATTAATCCAGCAAGAGATTCTCAGTTATTTAAAAAATATTACAAAGGAGGACGTCCTGCGGTTTTGGTTTACAATGAAGTAGACAAAGACCCGGATGTTTTTTATGGTTTTTGGGATTTTGCTAAATTTCTCTTGACTAAGACTTGTCTTAGGTGTTAACATGGCGACATGAAACATCACAATCCTAATGTTATGGATGGGTGGCCTACTTTACTGATGTTGATTTTATTGTATTGCAATAGTTAATTAAATTATGTTTAAAAATATCATAGATCAAGATGCATTTTTAGAAAAAGTAAAAGTGTCACAAAGTTTATTTGATGGATACACATATCCAACCACAAAAGAAGAGTATTGGGCAATTGTTGATAAATATTGGATTCATTTGTTGGACATTGTGTTACAGTTTGGTCCTGAATATATCATGCACAATGGAGAGTATAAAAAACTAGCAATTGCCGCCACATCTTTGAAAGAAAATCGTTCACCTGAACTAGACGAATATTTTCAAAAAACGTGGGCTGCTGCTCCCGACACGGGGCATATTCATGCAATTCCAGCATGGCATATACTTTGTGATCTTAGTAGCGAATCTTATCTATTGTCAAACGAAGAACTATTCGTTGTCCAAAAAAACAATTACAACGCATGAATAATCCAGAAATTGAAAAATTGAACGAAGAATTGCGGGCAGACTTTGACGAATATAGTCCTACATATGCAGAAGCACAAAATTTGTATAGTCTCAAAAATTATATTGACAAACGATTTGATCTTTTGGAGGAAAAAATTATGTTGGAATTTAAAATGCGAACATCATGATCAACCAAAAAACAATTACGACTGATGAATAGACCAATTAAATTTAGAGTTTGGGATACAATGGAAAAACGCTTTATTTATCTATATAGCCCGAACCAGCAACACTTTATCATTGATTTAAATGGGCAATTCCATAATCTACAAAATGGTAGCGGTGGTGATGATTATGTTATTCAACAATACACAGGCTTAAAAGATAAGAATAATGATCTAGTTTACGATGGAGATATTGTAAAAATTAAAAGATGTTATACCAGACCATTTGTTAATTCTAAAAATGAGATTGATTATAAGTTTATTGACGATGGCGAAATTGAAGTTGGGCAGGTTTTGTGGGCACCTTTTTGCCAAAAATATATTGTAAGCTACGAGCACTTCCGATATGATGATACTGAAGATTTTGATACGCCATCACATAGAGTAGAAGTAATTGGTAATATCTTTGAACATAGCGAACTATTAAAATAATATGAACAATAGACCAATCAAATTTAGAGTGTGGACAGGTATATCAATGGAATATAATGTGGTCGTTGGCAAATACGGCGCATTTTACGCGTTGATTGATCGCAATGATTCAGCGTGTTTAGCACCCACATCCAAATATCATGGTGATACGCATGTAATGCAATATACTGGATTAAAAGATAAAAATGGTAATCCAATTTATGAAGGTGACATCTTAGAATGGAAAGGAGAATTCATTGCAGAAGTATTTTTTGAACAAGAAAATGCTGCATTTGTTATCAAAAGCAAAAAGGGTGGTGGAGCATTTATGAGTGAAAATTATGCGCTTAATTTTCAAATAATTGGTAATATCTTTGAGCACAATAACCTATTAAAGTGAATCTATGCCAGACGATGTCAAACAACTTTTGAAAGAAATACACTGCCTGAATCTCATTGGCGATTGGGATAACGAAGATGCCCAAACACTAATTAATCGTGGCGCAGAACTTTATAAGATATATTTTTTAAATTGTAAAAATACAAAAGAAAACTGCGAAGTTGATGAGTAATTATGTACGCATACAAATACCAAAGCGTTACCGAATTGTGCGCAAATCATGCTAATTTAGCAGAATATATCGCTGAATTAGAGAACCGAGAAAAAAATCTTCTTAGTATTTTATATTTGATTACTAGTGCAAATACTCCTGTGTTTGATTCAGATGACGCAATAAATTTTAAAAAACAAGTTGACATACTGCTTGCTCCGTGGATAAAAGAAACAGTGAAAAAATCCAATTGACACATCTACCATCGTGTGCCATACTCATCACAGTAACCACAACTACTACTACTAAAAAATTATGGGATGCGATATCCACATTTACATTGAATACAAGAACCGAAAGATTGAATCTCACGGGTTTAAACATAACTGGATGAGTCATGGTGGCCGAATCAATGCTGGTCGCAATTACGGACTGTTTGCTTTGATGGCAGATATCCGTAATCATAATGAATTGCCAGTTGCAGTTCCATCCCGTGGAATGCCGGATGACGCTTCGTATTATGCAACCGATGGTGATCGTATGTTTATTTGTGAAGACTCCGGCGACAACCATGTAAAAATGAAACGTGCCGAAGAGTGGGTAAAAGATGGAAGCAGCATATTCATCAACAGTAGAAATGGAAAACCTGTTTGGGTAACTAATCCTGATTGGCACAGTCACAGTTGGTTGACTACCAATGAGTTTGAGGGAATAATTAATAATTATCTTGTGTTTGAACTCGGATGGCATACATCGCGGGTAAACGAACACCAAGAATTACTTCATCGCAATAATATCTCAAAAGAAAGTTGGGATTGGCCTGCTCCAGATATGAATATTGAACCAGCGTATCAGGCAATCTTGGCCAGTATGAAACGATTTGAGGAGCTTGGGTATGATGCTCGTATTGTATTTTGGTTTGACAACTAGACGATTATGACGCTTACAATTCACATCCACAATTGGATATTACCCGTTGGTTTTACGGTAATGTCGTTCATGGCAGTATGTTTTAGTGCTTTTTTAGAACGCAATGATAACGGATGGCTTTCTGGATTTGGAACATTTCTTGTTTTTATTGGCGCATCAGTTTGTACATTAGTGGCATGGATTGTTTGGGCATTGATGACTGAAACGGGTAAGGCGGGATATATTCCTATTCCTATTTTCATGTGCGTCATGTGGATTTACAAATGACGAATTCGTTCCCGATGAATAATCATAAAAGCGACAAAATGCAAGAACGAATAGACGCTTTAAATAAAGCAGCATTAAATGCATTACGAACTGCTGGATTAACCAGAGCAAGAATGACCGAATCCGAAAAAAGATTAAAAAACAACGAATCCATTTCAGATGAAGAATACAATCAGTATTTACTAGATTGTAAATTTTTAGGTAGACATTCGCCACTGAAGAATAATTAAAAATAACAAGAGAAAGTTCATCGAGAAAAACATTGACTATAGTGCCATTTTCATTATATTATAGTGAAGATAACTAACAACAATTAAATAACAACAATTAAATAATAAAAATGTATTACAAAACACCATCCATTACAAAAACAATTTACGAACGAGATTCGCTTCGTTTAGAAGCAGTAACAACCTGTGTAGGTTTTGACGATTTTTTAGACGAAACTCTCTCATCCAATCATTCACACTTTGATACTTTTATTGTAGTTACAAGTCACGATGATAAAAAAACACAACAAGTAGCTCAAAAACACGGCGCAATCTGTGTTCAAACAGATCTTTTTAAAAAGAATGATCGCGCATTCAACAAAGGCGCGGCTATTAATGCTGGATTCAATCGTTTTCAATATTACGGTTGGCGACTTCATTTAGATGCTGATATTGTCGCCCCCGATAATTTCCGAAGAATTCTTTTTAATCACACGCATCTAGACACAGATCATATTTATGGTGCAGACCGCATCAATATAGTTGGTAGAAAAAATCTCCATAAGTATCATGGAATGCATCGCCACCTTCCTCAGAGTAAACATGGTTGCCTGATTGAATCTGGACAAGCAGAACCGATTGGAGCGCGTTATGTAGATCCTCTTATTGGTTATTGTCCACTCGGATTCTTTCAATTATGGCACGCAAGCAATCACAAACAATATCCATACAGCTTAGGCGATGCCAGTCACGATGACGTTATGTTCGCTCAACAGTGGGCAAGAGAACATCGGGTTCATTTACCAACAGTGATCACCCATCAACTGTGCGCCGAACAACCAAAGTGGGGAGAAAATTGGAACGGCAGAAAACATAAACAATTCTAAAAATAATGGTTTACTGGTTTAGTCCTTAAAACCAGCTTTTATGGAATTCACCACAGAACAACTAGGTTTTATTAAAAAGGCCGAAAAAGAAATTTCAGATTTACAATCCAAAGAGCATTTGATATTTACTCGCATTTGTTTTCACCTCGATTTAAATGAAAACGGTGAGGATATGCTTTTTGATTATTTATTTAATCATTTTGGGAATCTAGAAAAGATAAGCAGCCATGTCAAACCCAAGAAGTAAACTCGTTTATTTGCTGTTTTTATTTTTGTGTGGATGTTCAATGCTTTTGCGATATAATTTCGAAGAAGCGATAAATAATTTACCACCTAATTGCAAGATTTTACAAGTCAATAATGACTATATCTTATACTCTATCACTAATAATACATTTAAAGCTTATTACTCCGTAGATGGGAAAATATATAAAACTACACATGTTAAAAATTAAACTATCCTATCGATTTGATGGTTCATATTTCGTTTACAACCAGAGCAAAAATTCGTAGAATCTGAATAATATGAGTTTACAAAAAAAATCTCAATGCCTTAAATACGTAGTAATAACTCGCACTCATACGCAAGTCAATTTCGGACAAATAGTACACTTTGAAGCTTACAATGAAATCACCGAAGAAATATATGTAATTCCACAGGGGGAACGCTATGAAGTAGCTATGCATTATTCAGAAGTGTTCCCTTGTGAGTGGAGCGAAGATTTCTCAGCACTAAACGAATGCATGGACAAACTTAAATCTTAAATGTATAAAAAACTAACAAAAGAACAGATAGAAATAACTGCTGATACTTGGCCCGTTGATAAAAAAAGGAATATTCATTTATATACTCAGCAGGAATTCAAAAAACTCAAGAAAGGAACAATAATCACCGATATCGGCGGCTGCGATATTGAAATTGGTCAATTTGATGCCGATTTAGAAACGTCCGTATTTGGTAGGACTAAATATGGAAAAGTTATTTAATAAATTAAAGTTTCGCACGATTTCTCGCAAAAGAGTTCCCGAAAAATACCACAAACAACTTTATCGTTGTTCTTACGGGTGTTATGGTTGCTTGTGGATAAATTTTAGAAAATATTACAAATCAAAAAAAGCAAAAATATCAGTTTGCTTTAGGAATGGTAGAATAATTGCGTGGGGTTTACTTTATAAAAATCCCACTAAATACTGTATTATGCTTTATGTTTACATAAAATACAGACGCCAAGGTATAGGTAAAAAGATATTCAATAAACTTGCGCGAAAGCTAGATAAAAAACAAATAAAAGTATACAAAGATTCTTTAAATAAAGACTTTTTCGATTCTGTAATTGACAAATCTTAAATTAGCTTATAATATAGCCCTCATGACTTACCAACAAGCTAAATTCGTTAAAGATCTAGTAGTCTCGAAAGCTTCTCTTGACAAGATCTCCGAACGATTCCACACTCAGTTTGGTGATACTCAATACTGCTCTGGGCCTAAAGCAGCTCAATACACAAAAAATAAAAAACAAATTTTCTATTGCAATTTCGAAGGTAACGATATAAAGTCTGCCGCGTCATTCGTGCTCAAAGAAAAATTGTGAAGAATAAGATTTTGCTTAAGGCTGTAGAGATTGCTCACGCCTTTTGTCCTGTTCATCGTCAAAGCGGCGTTCGCGCCGCTCACATTGCTATTCTGGTTAAAAAGAATAAGATTATCAAAATCGGTTGGAACAAGAATCGTACTCACCCCAAAACCAAAGAATATCCTTATGTCGGCAGCAGACCTAAATACAGTCGAATCAACGTAGGTATTCACGCTGAACTTGACGTAATGATGAAATGCGGCAAGGAAGATCTAAAAGGTCACGACATGATCGTTCTGCGTGTAGATGGTACTGGCAAGCTTAACAGTAGTCGCCCATGTGCAGGATGCATGGGAGCCATCAAGCAGTTTGGCGTTGATAGTATTTATTATTCAACATCAACTGGACAGATAGATTGTGAATGCGTTTGATCTTCTGTTTTTAATTTTAAGCGCATTTACGTCTTGAATGTCGTTGCGCTACAGTTATCATAATAGCTCTTACAACCAATTATACTAAAATGTTAAAAGATATCACCATCAAAGATAAATACGCAGTTCAATCAGATGATTTAAAGTTTGATGGAAAAAGCGTTATTATTCCATCGTATTATGTAGATAGTTTGATTGATTACCTAAAAGCAACAGATCTAAAAGGAATGAATCAAGCCGACATCGAAGATTTCGCCATGTTTAAAAGTTTTCTTTACGACGTGCAAAATCACAAAAACAAAGGAAACTAAATCATGGGAATGTATGATGATTTCGTGGTCGATTATAATCTGCCAATGCCGGAAGATCCAAATGGATTTTCTGGCACAAGGTATTACCAAACTAAAGATTTAAATTGTGCCCTTGATCTTTATGTCGTAAAAGATGATGGCACCGTTTGGCTAAAGAAAACAGAAGGGCAATGGATTGCTGGCGATCCAAAAGGCAAATCTTTTTCTGATAAGTTTGGACATTTTGAAACACAAAAACAATGGGAAGAATTCTATAAACACACTTTTTCCATTGATATGTGTGGATACGTTTGTTCAGAAGAAAAACCATATGATTATTGGATCGATTACAAAATCTCTTTCGTAGATGGAGTTATCAAAGAAGTCTCTTTAAAAAAATTTGAAGCAACAGACAACTCCGAAAGAAAAAAAAGTGTAATAAAGATGGAGGAAGAAATGACAAAACGCCAAAAGTTCCAAAACACTTTTAGATACAAATACTTTTACAAGTATTATAATCGTTTTATTCATTTTTCTTTTAGGCATTTAACCCGTGTAATTAGTTTTATCAGCAGTAAGTTGTGGAGCTTAGAAAGAAAACTGTCAATTTAATTAAAAAATAACGAAATGATTGCAGTTGATAGTAAAAAGCGAAAGGTGTAGCTGATCTTATTAACAATGCAGCATGAAATTCAAAAACTGCGAAGGCATAGAGTATACGATCTATAATCACAAAATAGATCCAAAAGAAAATGCAGAGGGTTTATGCGACGATCCAAAATCGCATAAACCTAAAATCATTATTGATCCTAGTCTTTTACCTCGCAGAAAAATGAATGTGCTGATTGAAGAAATATTTCATGCTCATTTCTTTGATGTTTCGGAAAAAAAAGCTAGAAAATTTGCTGCCAATTTAGGCAAAATTCTATACTCTAAATTTTTAAAAAAATGAATCTTTCTAAATTTTTCAATGGCGATGGAACATTTAAAGATATACTTTTTAATGTTCAATTTAGAAATCATTCGGTAACATGCCACACCACAAAGATGATTTGCGTTGAGCATCCAGTCAAGTGTGATCATCGTAGCGACGATTGCCGAAACAGTATTATTAAGTATTTAAAAGACGAAGGATACCTTGACAAATGCAGCAATAAGGTGATACTATTCGATTTCTACACAGAAGCTATAGACGAAAGCACTGACGTTGACGAAGTTGGTTTGTAATCACCAAGGCAAAGGAAGCACGACAACAGGAGGGCTTATTTGATCGGTTATTTTTTGTTTGGCGGCATTTTCAAAATTAAATTTAGAACCTGTTCCCATCGCGTCCCAAACCCAATTTAATACCTGATCATTTTTTAAATCAGAATAAGCAGCAAAATCTCCAGAAGCTAAAGAAACGTCGCTGACGCTGTATACTCTGCCGTAATACATATCTCCGCCAACACCTGAGTAATAAGACAGCAGATCCCAATGAACATTAAATACACAATCTTTATATCCTTGGTATTGAGGATAAGAATCTAGCTGCGTAATTACCCAATTTAATTTTATATCGTCCATAATACAATATACACTTATTATTCTCTCAAATGATTAGTATGTTTGTGATATAATGCTATTTAATTTTTCACATTCCACGATATGATATGTACTTATTTAAAGTAAAATGAAAAAATGTTTATACTGCGATGAACTTATCGACACAGAAAACGATGATTACCAAAAAGTCGGTAAAAAGATAGTTTGTGCATTTTGTTATGAAGATTATGCAGATGAAATAGACAGCGTCATCCAAGACGAAGAAGAGCAAAATGATGATAATTTCTCTAATGATTAAAAAACAAGTGTAAATAACAATAGCGCATAAATAAGCTGGAATAAAAACTTGATTATTTAATCACATCCAGTAAGCTCCCAAGCGCATTTAGACCAGTGTTTAAATTTGGGGGCTTTTTTCTTTTCAATCCTCCATTTTTCTTTCAAAAAGTTTCGAAAGAACCCGTTGACACCCTGTTTATTTCAGTATATAACTACACCCGCATGAACAATAACGGAAAGATTGGTCGCCCAAAGGGCGCTAAAAGCACAATTGAAATCACGCTCGCGGACCTTCTAACGAAGGTCGGCAGCAATCCTAACGCGGTCGTGCATGTCGGGAGCACTTGGTTTGCCAAGTATTCTTCATATGTAATTGCGTCATCGTCCCAGCAAGATTCTGACACTCTGCCTCCAGAGATTCAGAAACAGCTTGACGAAGCGGAGAAAATCGAGTTTACTGTGTCTCAGTAAAACGTAATCAGAGGGAGGTTGAGACCTCCTTAGCCTCCCTCTTTCTTAATTTTAAAAACATTTAATATGCCATTCGCTGACCTAGTAGGACAAAAGTTCGTTAAAAGCAAGCTTGAGTTTTATGTTGAAGCTTATAAAAAGACAGGAACAGTTCCCTTTTTGAATTTTGTTGGTGCCAAAGGTAACGGCAAGACAGCGTTTGCTCGCGAATTCGGCAAGTGTATCACAGACTCGTTGGGAGTTAACAAGCGTTTTATCGAGATCAACACCTCAACCATCAAGTCTAGTAGGCACTTTTTTGAGCAGGTTTTTCTGACTCATATTTACGATAAAGAAGTGGTGGTATTTTTTGATGAAGCTCATGCACTGCCAAGAGATCTTACTTACGCTCTTCTAACGATTTTAAATACGGAAAAAGATCATATTTGCGAATTCAATGGTGCAGATAACACTTACGTGTTTGATTTTAAAAAGCATCATTTTATTTTCGGTACCAGCGAATCAGACAAACTATTTATCCCACTGAAAGATCGCCTCACAACAATTGAGTTTGCAGATTACAACTCAGAAGAATTATCATGTATTTTTAAGAATAATCTTGGTGATATTCAATTTGAAGAGGGCGTGTTGGATCAGTTGGCGGAAACTTCTCGCGGTAACGCTCGTTCATGCATTCATCGAGCAAGGGAAGTTGGTATCTATTGCGCCCGATTTGAGACTAAAATCTTCACTAAGCAAGATTTGAAAAATTTCTTTGACATCATGGGTATTTTGCCTTATGGTCTTAATCGTATTGAGTGGCAGATCTTGAACATCTTGCGGCGAGAAGGTCAATGCACACTGTCTGCGCTTGCGGCGAAAACCGGGTTGACTAGGACCGCGATTCAGCGTGACTTTGAGCTTTTTCTTTTGCGTAAGAATTTTATTTCAATCAATGGTCTTCGCAGTATCACGTTAAATGGCGCGAAAGCTATCGACAAGATATCAACAGTTTGATAGGGTTAGTGAGTAGTGAGATTTTTTGGCAATGTAATGCGCCTATAGTTAAAATGGGGTAAATAACAATCGACTCATAATCGATCATTCCGGTCAACCCAAGCCGGTGGGCGCACCATTTCTTTCTTAAAGTTTATGATTTGTCTTATCAACGAAATTCTCCCATCTAAAAAGCAGCCAGTATATGTGGCTGTTTCAATGGGTGTAGATAGTGTTGCGGCTTTCTTTTATCTAGTGAATAGAGGGTATTCAGTCAGAGCAATTCATTTTAATCATAATCTGCGTGATCAAAATGATGAAATGCAAAAGAATTTTAATGAATTATTTCGTGGTTATTACCATTTTAGTAATACGGTACAGCCAAATACCCATTCCAGCAAAACAGAAAATGATTGCCGCCAAGATAGATTGAATTTCTTTAAAGAAAAGTGTAATTCCGAAAATCCAAAGATTATTATTTCAGCCCACCATCTTGATGACTACCAAGAATCTTATTTGATGAATTGCTTCAGGGGGCATCCTGAGTATAAGCCGATGAATCTTATGTCAGATTTTAGTAGTTTTAAAATTATTCATCCTTTTCTTTTGACAGAGAAGAAAGATCTTGTTCAGTTCGTAGATAGATATGATAATGGCAAGCTAAAAAAATACATCGTTAAAGACGAAACAAATGATGTAATTAAAGGCAGCCGCCGAAACTGGATCAGAAATATTATCGTTCCAGAAATGACTAATGTAAAAATTAGCTTGAAAAAACATTGCAAAGAGCTTATTAATAATAGTATCAAAGATATCAGTAATGGATGTTAGTTCTTTAAGTCAAGCTGTTTGGGCGTTTTAGACCTTTCCTGCCCTTAGCGACTCACGAAGGAGAAGGTAATGGCAGTGAGTTGGCAGCTTGGCTTTTTAGATTTTTTTCTCTTGACGAGAGGCTCAATACAGTGTAGATTATGCGTGTTCTTTAAATTTCGGCACTATGATGTAATGCCAGCCATAGCGGATTTAAAATCCGCTGGTCGAAAGACCGTGAGGGTTGACAACTGTTATCATTTAGTCTAAAATATCTAAAGAAAGTTAAAGATTTTTTTGTTTGCGGATCTATTCTTCTTCCTAATAAACAACTCAACCAATCAGAGTTTTGCAACGCAGTGGAAAAAGAAATATTAAAAAACGAAATCAAACAACTAAACAACTAAAAAACGAAATAATTAAGTATGAGCAATACTTCAAGGACTGAATCTGTAATTTCAGATCCAAATCGAGACGGGAACGACCTTCCAGCCAATGAATAAAAGCGAAAAAACTATTGACTCTTAGAGAAAAAGAGCGATAATAGGTGAGTTAGAGAGTGAGTAGACCTCGTAATGGCTGCGCCTTCTAAGCGCTATGTGCATAATTGGAAATGTCCTTCATCGGATAATGAGAGTTCGATTCTCTCCGGGGTCGCCACTTTAATTTTTATTGATTTTTTTCTCTAAAGAGATATCATGTTGGTGTTAATTAATTCCACTGTAACTCAATTACTAGAGTGCGGTTCGCCTTTTTCAGTTCCAGAGTAGCTCAATTGGTAGAGTATTCGGTTGTTACCCGAAAGGTTGGGGGATCGTGGCCCTCCTCTGGAGCCAATTTAGATTTGTCATAGAGAACTTTATGCCGGTTTAATTAAATTATAATTTTTCGGGATATTATACCGCTAAAGACGCGGCTCTGACTGTAGATCAGAAGCATTTACTGCTGGGTAGGCGCAGTACCTACATATCCCACCATTTTCACTCTTCTTCTAAATCTTCTAAAATACTATCATTAAAATCTAACATCTCTGCTTTTACTTGGTTTTTAATTTCTTTGTTTGAGGGTTTTTTTCCTTTGTATGCCGCTTTGCCGCCGCGCTTTTTGTATTCTTTGTGTATCCAGAGGTTTTTAACGTAGCTATTTTCAGAGCCAAACTTTTTGTCTGCTTCTTTTTTAATTGTTTCGTGAAGTGAGTTGTCTTTGTAATTAATTTGTGAAAATATTTCAGTCATAATAACTATTACACACGCACGCTCACACTTATGAAAGATTCTTCGTTACACAATAAAACACAAACACAACTTATTGACGAACTACTTCAAAATGCAAAAACATTACACGAAGAAAATGCACGATTAATTGATGAAAATCAAAAACTGAAGAAACGAATTGAAGTCATTCTCTCAGAATATTAATCGCCGTGAAAGATACATCCATAATTCCACAAGGTCCATATTGTTACACTTGGATTGAAACACCAAGTAAAGAAAACAATTATGTATTGAATGTAATCACGTTAATATATATCGTAGGATTTCACGAAAATCAAAAAAAAGTTAAAAAGAGTGAAAATATTTTTATGATTGACAAACCTAAGAGATTGATGTAAAGTAGTTGAATGGTCGGAATTCCTCCCCTTGGCTAAAGCCGAAGGGGTTTCCTTCCTCCCTCAAAAGATGAACACTCATGTACCCCAAGAAATAAAGGATAAATATCCCAACATAGAATTTCGGGGAACTCCCATTGAAATCAAAGCCGAAAACCATGCGACAGGTATGAGTTTTTACTATTCTTTCGCCGAAGACTTTTTCTGGTTTCGTGGCGTTGAAATGCCAGATTGGTTTATCAAACACAAATAATATGCTTTTACTATTTTCGTTCGTGTTTATGTCATTTTTTTGGTTGTGGATTGGAGTGTGGGTATTAACCGAATCAGAGGTGGCCAATCCAAAAAGCATTAAACAATTTCTGTTTCAATCCATCGTTACAGGTCCGGGTGGAGTATTCATGATGTTTTGTTGGTATTTACAGCGTATTAATTTTCCAAGCGTATTTAAAATCATTAAATACATCAACGACAAGCTGAAATAGTCCTCTTGACTTTCTGTAAAATCTCGGATAATCTATTAAAATAATGATCACCAAATTGACAAAAAAGCAGATTAACAACTTCCCTAAGTATGTCGCCGAGTGGACCCAGAAAGGTCTCACAACTGAACGACAATCGTTGGAGAACGCAATCATTGACTTTGGTAATTTTCAAAAACTTGTTCTCAAAAAAGAAAAAATTGCCCCCGTTGTGATTCTTGACAGCCCGTGGCAATGTTGGATTGCGGTTCTCATTTCGCAGAATTTGAAAAACCTGACTGATTCGCAAGTGAGGTCGCAAGTGTATTCGCAAGTGTATTCGCAAGTGGAGTCGCAAGTGGATTCGCAAGTGTATTCGCAAGTGAGGTCGCAAGTGAGGTCGCAAGTGAGGTCGCAAGTGTATTCGCAAGTGAGGTCGCAAGTGTATTCGCAAGTGGAGTCGCAAGTGTATTCGCAAGTGAGGTCGCAAGTGAGGTCGCAAGTGAGGTCGCAAGTGAGGTCGCAAGTGGATTCGCAAGTGTATTCGCAAGTGGATTCGCAAGTGTATTCGCAAGTGGATTCGCAAGTGCATTCGCAAGTGGATTCGCAAGTGCATTCGCAAGTGTATTCGCAAGTGCATTCGCAAGTGAGGTCGCAAGTGCTTTCGCATGTGGAGTCGCAAGTCAAAGATTTTGTTTATCCATATT
>Ga0136642_1000800_pt1 | contig 15058 bp, 12 predicted proteins | sample LowCatLa1302831Y_FD_115313 | JGI IMG/M metagenome (GOLD analysis project Ga0136642, IMG submission 115313) | Freshwater microbial communities from Lower Cathedral Lake, Yosemite National Park, California, USA - 13028-31Y | ecosystem: Environmental > Aquatic > Freshwater > Lake ... | reverse complement strand
TGTATGGAACATTTAAGAATATATCAATCACCATATAATAAAGTTAGAATTGGACAAAATAATGATGGTGGTTATGTAATTTGTGATATCCCAGAAGTGAATTATGATATATTATTATCTGGAGGAATCGATACTGATATCAGTTTTGAACAAGAACTTTTAAAAAAATATCCAAATTTATCTGGATATGGTTTTGATGGTACTATTGAAAAAATACCAGAAAATAATTTTAGTAATAGATTTACTATTATTAAAAAAAATATTAGTTCAAATGAAACTGATAAATTAACTAATCTAAGAGAATACTTTGATAAATATAATAATATCTTCATGAAAATGGATATTGAAGGTGCTGAGAATTATTTATTTGCGTCTTTATCCGATAATGATTTGTTAAAAATTAAACAACTTGTTATAGAATTTCATAGTCCAACTCAAATAGTAATTCCTTCAAGACTCGCAAATACTCATTGGTTAGTTCATTTACATCCAAATAATAATAAACCAATAGTATTAATAGATAATATTCCCGTTCCATGTTTATTTGAATGTACATATATACGTAAAGATAATATACAACATTTACCATTTAATAAATTACCTATTCCTGATAAATTACTTGATCAACCAAATATTCCAAAATTGAGAGATCATGTATTAACAGGATTTCCATATGTTAATTAATCAACTTCCTCAACTTTAGGCTTTGGTTCAGGCATATCTGTTGGTACTCTTTGGGGTTCTCCTTGACTTGCATATTTCATCGGATTAAATACTTCATTTAATTCCTTTTGTTTCGCCTCATATTCTTCAGTTGTATGTTCCCCTTCCATCCACTTAAATGTATCTTCGACAAATTGTTTTAATTTTGTCATTTCATCCTCGGGTATTGATGTTTTTAATTTCTCTTCATCAAGAGCCGATTTCATTCCATAAACCATTCCCTCTAATTTATTCTTTGCATCAATCTTCTTTCTGAATAGTTCATCCTCCTCCTTGAACTTTTCTGCCTCCTCAACCATTCTATCAATTTGTTCTTTTGTTAATGCATTTCCACTTGTCTGGATTGTCAGTTTTTGTGATTTACTTGTTGACTTCTCTAATGCTGTTACTGTAAGAATTCCATTTGCATCAATATCATATGTCACTTCTAATTGAGGAACTCCTCTAGGCATTGGCGGAATTCCATCAAGTTGAAACTCTCCAAGTTTGTGGTTATCCTTTGTTAATGGTCTCTCTCCTTGAAAGACACGAATTGTTGCTGCAGGTTGATTGTCGGAATATGTACTAAATGTTTGAGACTTCTTTGTAGGAATTGTTGTATTTCTTGTAATTAATGGTGTCATTACATTTCCAGATGTCTCAATTCCAAGTGTAAGAGGCGTTACATCAAGAACAATTAATGAATCGAGTTTCTCATCCTTTACTCCCCCAAGAATTGCCGCTTGAACTGCAGCACCATATGCAACTGCTTCATCTGGATTTACTGATTGACATAGTTCTTTACCATTGAAATAATCACGTAAGAGTTGTTGAACTTTTGGAACTCTTGTTGATCCACCAACTAAAACAATATCATGTACTTGATCCTTTGACATCTTTGCATCTTTCATTACTTGTTCAACTGGTGTCATTGTCTTTCTGAATAAATCTTCACATAATTGCTCAAACTTTGCCCTTGAAACAACAGTATTAAAATCATTTCCATTATGTAATGAATCAATTTCAACATTTGTTGTCATTGCGGTGGATAATGATCTCTTTGCTCTTTCGCAAGCATTTTGAAGACGTCTTCTGGCTTTCATGTTCTTCGAAATATCCTCCTTGTACTTCTTTTGATACTCGATACAGCAGTAATCTACAAGACGTTGATCAAAATCTTCACCACCTAAGTGACCATCTCCGGCAGTTGCCTTTACTTCGAATACTCCATCGTCGATTGATAAAAGTGTTACATCATGAGTACCACCTCCGCAGTCGAAAATCAATACATTTCTCTCACCCTTCTTATCAAGACCATACGCAAGAGCAGCAGCAGTCGGCTCATTAATAATACGAATTACATTTAATCCAGCAATTGTACCAGCATCTTTTGTTGCCTTACGTTGAGAATCATTGAAGTATGCCGGTACTGTTACAACAGCATCTGTAACTGTCTTTCCAAGAAAAGACTCAGCAGTTTGCTTCATCTTAACTAATACCATTGCAGATAATTCTTCTGGTGAGAATTGTTTTGTTTCACCATTTATAGTTGATTCAATTAAAATTCTATCATTTGATCCAGCAGTTACCTTAAAGGGCATATTCTTAATTTCCTTTTGTACAATTGGATCACTAAAATTTCTTCCAATTAAACGCTTAACATCAAAAAATGTATTCTTTTGATTTGATACTGATTGACCCTTTGCACTCTCTCCAACAAGTCTTTCACCAGTTTCACTGAATGACACCCATGATGGTGTTGTTCTGTTGCCTTGATCATTAGCAATAATTTCTACGCGATCATTTTGCCAAACACCTACGGCACTGTATGTTGTTCCCAAGTCTATACCAATAACAAATTTACTCATGATAATAATATTATTATTATGAGTTATTCTTTTATATTAAATTTCTTTAAATTTCTATAAGTTTCTTTTTATGATCAGTATAAATTAATCTATAAAAATATTACGTATACATTTTTCAAATTTAGTATCAATCTCAGAAATTTCTGTTGTTGCAATATTATATACATCTATCTTATCAGAATTACTATTGTATACTTTATTTGGATCAAAACATTTTTCACAAACTAATATTACAATTATTTTATAATTTAAATATTTATATTTTTTTGAAAATACTGTTTCTAAATCTTTTGCATCATCAATATCATTTTTTATATTAGTAAATCTACCATTATGTTCATCGTGTAAATGACAAGAATGACCTTTTCTTAAAAAAATTATTTCTTCATTAGTATTTTCTAAAATATTTATTAATCTCTTTATTCTTCTTGTATATTTTATTTTATCAATCTCACATGTTTGTTTAGTAAAATCATGCATAAAAAACATATCATAGTCATTTATTCTATTTGTAATATCTGTTGGTATAAAATTTAAAAAATTATCATCAAAACATTTAGAAACACCATTATATGTGACAGTCCAATCAAATGGAAATGAAAAACTACGTAAAGAATATTCTTTTAATAAATTTGCATTTCCACAATCTACTCCTATTGGTATAATCATACTACAAATATATATATATATTTATATTTATATCATTTATAAAAAAAATTTACTTCAATAAATCAAGAGATGCTAACTCGACCATCTTGATTGAGAAATACGTCTCGATATCTTTGATATATTTTCCATCATTTGGCGTAATGAAGTTTACGGCAGTTCCCTTACGACCATATCTTCCTGCACGACCAATTCTGTGAATATAATTCTCACGATTTGTCGGTACATCATAGTTAATTACAATAGAAATACCTTGAACATCAATACCGCGAGCAAGCATATCAGTTGCGATAAGAACTTTGATTTGGCCATGACGGAAACGTTCCATGATAGCCTCTCTCTCATCAATCTTCATTTCACCATGAATTTCTCCTGCTGGAAACTTTTGTTCTTTCAGTTTGTCAAATAACCAATTCACCTTTGATTTAGAATTACAAAAGATAATTGATTGACTTACTGCAAGATGTTCATAGATATCAAGCAATACCTCTAATTTATGTTCTTCCTTATCAATGTTAATATAATGTTGCTTAATTCCTTCAACTGGAACATCATCCTTTTTAACAAGAATCTGAACCGGCTCATTCATAAACTTATTTGTAATTTCAAGAGTCTCATCTGATAGAGTAGCAGAAAATAAACAGATCTGCATATCATCAGATAATCCACTTTTTAGAATATGATATAACTGTTCTTTAAATCCACGATCAAGCATCGCATCTGCTTCATCGATAATTAATACTTTAATGTTCTTACCATCAATCACTCCGCGATTTAATAGATCATATACACGGCCGGGAGTACCAACCATTACATGAATACCCTCGCGAAATGCATCAATATCATTTTTAACAGACTTACCTCCAATACATAAATGCGTTTTAACTTTTAATTGTTCTCCAATTCTTGAAACTACATTACATGTCTGCTCTGCAAGTTCTTTAGTAGGTGATAAAATTATTGATTGACACTTTACAGATCCAGAAAAATCCAATTGTTGTAACATACTAATTGTGAATGTTGCAGTCTTTCCAGTTCCAGATTGTCCTTGCGCAATGATATCACGTCCTGATATCATTGGTACAATTGCTTTCTGTTGAATATATGACGGTCTTTCAAAGCCGTACGAGTAAATTCCTCTTAAGAGAGAGTCTTTAAGACCCATCTCATCAAACGTCAGGTAGAGTTTAGCGCTTTCAGTCATTTTGTAATATAGTAAATTTACATATCTTTATATAAAAAATTGAAAAATCAATTTTTTTTATCTTTCTATATTCTCTATAATTCTCTATAATTTGGTAACTTTTAACTAAAATTAAAGAAGTTATCATAGAAGGGACTATTTATCGGATAGGCCAAAATGACAAAGATAATACTGACCTTATAAAGAACTCAGAAAATGAATGGTTTTGGTTTCATCTTGAAAAGTTCCCATCTTGTCATGTAATTATTTGCAAGAATGACGTTACTGGTGAAGAAATTGCTTATGCGTCTCAACTAGTAAAGGATAATAGTAAATACAAATTTAATAACATTGGTATTAACTATTGTAAAGTCAAAAATCTTGTCCACGGTGACAAGGCAGGATCAGTAAGTTTTGTTAGTAACAAGCAGGTTAAGAAAATTAGTTTATAACATCTTTCCACGTATAGAACTTTCATTCATCACTCCACTAGATTGTCTATTATAAACAATTTCATTTTCTATTTCTCTCAATTTTGCTGTATCATGACATCCTAAATAACTCATCGTACTCTTTATACTAGACTCGATTCTTTGTAATATATCTTTTACTGGTCCCTTAATTTCAACCTCTATATCCGCCCCCTCCGGATTTTGATTATTATTGTTGTTATACTCCTTATTCGTCAATTCCGCTTTTGATAACATTGCCATCGCTGATGCCATTCCACGATATGATTTTACACGACGGTTATTTCTAAAAATTATATTTCCCGGTGTCTCATCAGTTGCAGCAATAGTCTTTCCTAATATCATCGCATTTGATCCAACAATGAATGCCTTTGATATATTTCCATCCTTTCCTAAATGACCACCATCTGAAATCATACCAACATTATATTTTCTAGCAATTCGACGGCATTTCATTAATGATGTAAATTGTCCTGATCCAACACCAGTTACTAATCTTGTTGAACAAATTGAACCATTACCAATTCCAACACGAATACAATCTGCTCCAGCTTTACATAAAAATTCAAATCCTTCAGGTGAGCAAACATTCCCACTCATTATATCAACATTCGGATATAATGTTTTTAATTTCTGAATAACCTGTTTAACCGTTGTATTATATCCATTTGCCACATCAACACCTAATAAATCACAACCTGCTTCAACAAGTGCTTTTGCTCTTTCTAAATAATCATCAACAATTCCAATTACTCCACCAACTAATAACTTACCATTTTTATCCAAAGAATATTTATCCTTATTCATTTCATAAGATATAAGAGTTTTATAATTAATCAATCCAATTATTTTATTACCTTCAACAACAGGTAGTTTTTCTATTTTGTATTTATTCATTATTTCTATCGCCTCTTGTCTCGTAATTGGATTTGAAACTGTATGTAAATTTTCTGATCTAGTCATAATGTCTTTTATCAATATTTCATTTGAATTATCTGTCATTAAATGAGCATTCAAATCTCTGTTTGTTATTATTCCACATAATTCATTGTCATTATTTGTCACCAAAAAACTATGAATTTTACATTTCTTAATATATCTATATAAATCATTCACTGTTTCTGTCTCTAATACTGTATAAGGATTCTCAATTATAAATGATAAATGTCTCTTCACCTTTTTTATTTCATTTACTTGATACTCAATCGTATTATAACGATGAATTATTCCTAATCCACCATTTGATGCCATATGGATTGCCATATTTGATTCTGTTATTGTATCCATTGGTGATGAAATTAGTGGTAAATATAAGGAAATATTTTTCGTTAATTGAGATTTTAATTGAACTGTCTTTCTTGATTGAACATCTGAAAATCTTGGTTCAATTAATACATCATCAAATGAGAGTGATTCTTGGATAGTATTCATTAATAATATTTATTATTGTTTAACTTTTATATTTATGTAAAATTTAATTATATTAATATATAATTAAATTATGTAATCGGCCGCGGCAGGGTTCGAACCTGCGACCTTCCGGTATCAAATAAGATTTCTTATTAATAACAGCCAGACGCTCTAACCAACTGAGCTACGCAACCGTGATGGAATTCCATAATACTAATATTATTAAATTCTTATATTGGATTGTTTATATCTCTAAGTAATATTGATTATTCTTAATTTCTTTTAATTTTAATTTATCATACATCTTTTTATATACATCTGTAAATATATTTATATCATAATGACTTAATAATTTTATAAATTTTTTAATAGACATATCTAAATTTTCTTTAGATAATTCTATAAATCTTTTATTAATAAATACATTTTCTTTAAAATCCTTAACCTTCTTACCCTTTAAAATTAAATAATTTTCTTTTAATATTTTATTATCACTTATATTTTTAAAACCAAATTGAACATACCATGGATATCCATTTATCATTGTATAATATATTTTCATATCTAATATATACTTATCTATTTTTTTAATTGAATTATCAGATAATAAAATTTTTTTAATATTCTTTTTTTTACATATTTCGATCATTAGTTTAACAATCATTTTTCCATGTGATGTATTCTCAACTGTTGAATGATAACAATTATCATATGCATGAACATCTTGAAAAATAGCTTCTGTTTTATTATCTTTATCAAATAAAATAATTCCACATTGAAGAGATCCATCAATTGTTAACAATTGGATATTTAAATCATTTGAATTATTATTATAAATGATATTATATTTAATATCATTATTATCAATTGTAATTTTTTTTAAATCTCCTCCAAGTTGTTTATATTGTCTTTCCTCATTTATTAAATTAGTTATTCTACATTGAATTCCCCAATATTTTACATTAATCATATTTTTATATTGATTAATAATATCCCATTTACTATCCATAATATATATAAATATTATATTTCTGTTCTTTTATTATAATATGCAACTCTTAATAATCTCAACTCTGCTAAACTTGGTTTATCTTTATTAATTGGTTTAGTTGAAATTGGTTCTTGAATTGTTTCTTGAATTGGTTCTTGAATTGTTTCTATCTTAGGAACTTCTTTCCCAATAGTATTTCCTAAAACATCCCCTTCAATTTCACACATTTTTACCCATTCTTCTTTTGATATTCCTCTAAATGTTCCAATACACATTGATAAGTCTTTTTCTGTTTTAACTCCCTCATGTTTAGCATAATCACAATTTGTCATAACAATATATTTATTCCATGGTCCAGTTCTCAAACATAAAGCATAAAATGTAGCTAATGATCTCCATGATAAACAATTCTTTCTTCCAACTGTATGCTTCTTATATTTACATTGAACACCATAATATTCATTATTATGTTCTACAATTATATCTATTCCCATATCACGTCTCTTTAATTTAAGTTTTTGGAGTATCTCTTCTGGGACATCTTCTAGTCTCCAAACTTTCTGGTAATTTTTAACATACTCCAAATATAATACGCAAAACATTTCAAATACATCTCCTTTAATTTTTCGATTTTCTCTAGTTCTTAATTCAGTAAATGTATGAGCTGGTTGATTATAAATCTTTTGACATTCTATAATGAATTCATCAAATAAATTTGATGGAGATCTTAATAAAATAGTATGCAGGAGCTTTTGTAAATTTAATACTGACATTATAAACATATTGTTATAATTTTATATTATAAATATTTATAAAATTATGTCCAACGAAGATCCTCTTCCCCTTGATATGACTCTATCATTACATGATAAAGTTCTAAAATTTGCTAAGAAATTTCCCGATAATTTAATTAAATATGAATATAAATATAATAGTCTCTATATATGGCTAAAACCTATAAGATATACTCAAATTTGCTATAAGTTTCAGTGCTATTTATACACAAAGAAGATTAGTTATATTATGATGAAACCAGCATATAATGAATATAAGAGAGTATATCTATTTACTATCTTATAAATAAATCTAAAAAAATTGAAAAAATAATCACTATAAATGTTCATTATTTTGATTAATTTGCGTAAGCTTCACACCCTCGCGCATTTGCCTTCAACTTCGCTACCTACTTCAGATAAGATGTCTGACCCCAGCGACGACCCCTCGCCCAGCGGCGGCGGCTTTTTCGTGCCCTCCCGCGGCGCAAGCGGTGGCGGCGAGCCCACGTCCACCGTCGACAACACGAACCTCAACCTCGTCTTCGTGAACGACCAATCGGGCAGCATGAGCGAGGAGGCAACAGTTCGCGTCCACTCCGTCATGGAGTCGACCGGACAGAATAACCTCGGCGCAGTCTGCACGGCAGTCGCCGCCGCGCAGGCCATCATGACGCCTTCAACGGCGTCCGGCGTCGTCATGTTCGGCAGCCACGCCCAGTGCCTGAGCCCGATCGTACCGATGACGGACGCGAATAAGGCTAGCATCAAGTCTTCGCTGCTGCGCTGCCAGCCCAAAGGCACAACGAACCTCGAGGAGGGCGTCAAGATGGCCATCGACATGCTCGGCGAGAAGTTCGCCAAGGACGACGTCAAGGGTCAGTACATCATCATCGTGCTGACGGACGGCCAGCCTGACGCCGAGCGCGCCTCCAACGGCGAGAACTACGGCAACTTCTTCCGCACCTACGCCGCGCGCTACAGCTTCAAGCCGAAGATCTACACGTGCGGCTTCGGCTACAACGTGAAGGTCGACCTGCTCGTGGAGATCTCGCAGCTCATGGGCGGCCACTTCTCCTTCATCCCGACGCCAGACATGGTCGCGACGAACTTCATCAACATGATGTCGCACCTGCTCTCGCAGGAGTCGCCACTGGTGCTCGCGCCGGAGATCGACCGCCACCGCACGGAGCTCATCAGCGCGTGTCCCGAGATGTGCCGCCTCGGCAACATCGGCGACAGCGCTGGCGCACTCACGATCGTGCGCGGACTCTCGACGCGCTTTCGCGCGACGCTGACCGGCATGCCCGACGGCGAGTCCAAGGAGATCCTCATCGGCTACATCAGGGACATCGAGGGCGAGATCGCGATGTGCTTCTCCGACCTGGCGAAGCACTACAACGTCTGGGGACGCGGCTACATCCCCTCGCTCGCGCGCGCTCACGAGCTCAAGCTCTGCGCGAACTACAAGGATCACGGCCTGCAGCTCTACGCCGGCTCTCGCTTCAAGGCCATCCAGGCTGTTGCCGCCGACCTCTTCCGCGCGGAGCTCGCCGACGCCATCTCAAAGATGCCGTCAGCACCGGCTCCCGCTGCCTACGGAGGTGGCGGCTACGGAGGCCACTACCGCGCTCCTGTCAGCGCTGCAGCCATGTCAAACATGTACAACGCGTCTGGCGGCTGCTTCGACGGCGACTGCCTCGTCATCATGGCGGACGACTCCAAGAAGCCGGCCAAGTTCATCGTGCGCGGTGACAAGGTTCGCTCGTCCTCCGGCGAGGAGGCCGAGGTCTACGAGATCGTCAAGACCAAGATCAGCCCGACTGCTGAGGGCATCATCTTCAAGGGCGACTTCAAGGACGGCCTCAAGATCACCGGCTGGCACCCCGTCTCCATCGACGGCAAGTGGATCTTTCCGAACAAGGCACCGTGGAAGATGGTCGCAAATGGCGGCACCACGGCCATGTGCGGCCTGAACATCGTCTACAGCTTCGCCGTGCGCGCCATCGGCGACAGCAAGTCCAAGCTTCACGGCATGGTGGTTGACGGCATCCCCGTCGCCACGCTCGGCCACGGAGTTGAGGGAGACGAGGTGCTTTCGCACTCCTTCTACGGCACGCAGAAGGTCATCGACGCCATCAGCAACATGTACAAGATCGCCACCGAGGAGGGCGACAACAACCCGATCGTCGGCAACGGCGTCTGGTTCTGGGCGTACGACGAGAATGGCATCCCCATCGGCATCGCGAAGAAGTAGATGCTCGAGGATTGAGATTCTACACAAAATCAAAAAATTTATTCATAAATTTTCTGATTTTAAAAATTGATTTATTATTTTATTATAAATATACTTTATTATTATTATTATTAATGAAATACAATTATCTTGAAGTTTGTGCTGGTTGTGGTGGATTGAGTTATGGCTTTGAATGTGCCGGACTTGAATCACAAGTATTAATTGAAATTGATAAAACTTGTATTAAAACACTACGTAAAAATTTTACCTGTGAAAATATTATTGAAGGTGATATTAAGAAAATAGACTTTAAACAATATCATAATCAAATAGATATTTTAGCAGGTGGAATACCATGTCAAAGTTATAGTATTGCAGGAAAAAGAGAAGGACTTGATAATGCAAATAAAGGTGGTCTTTTTTACGATTATTTAAGAGCATTAGATGATATTGACCCATCTATATTTTTAATAGAAAATGTAGAAGGATTATTAAATATTGATGATGGAGATACTATTAAATTTATAATTTCAGAATTAGAAAAAAGAGAATATACAGTTACTCATAAATTATTAAATTCAATGAATTATAATGTTCCTCAAAAAAGAAAAAGATTAATTATTATCGGTACAAAACTTAATGTTCCTTTTGAATTCCCTGAACCTTTCACAAATATTTTAACTGTTCGTGATGCTTTTAAAGATATTCCCGATAGTCTAGGAATACAATACTCTGAAGATAAAAAAAAGATTATGCAATTAGTACCAGCGGGAGGTTGTTGGATTGATTTACCCGAAGATATTCAAAAAAAATATATGGGTAAAAGCTTTGAATCAGGTGGAGGTAAAAGAGGTATAGCAAGACGATTAAGTTTTGATGAACCTTGTTTAACACTAACAACATCACCATGTCAAAAACAAACAGAAAGATGTCATCCAATTGAAACAAGACCTTTAAAAACACGTGAATATGCAAGAATACAAACATTTCCTGATAGCTTTATCTTTGAAGGTTCTATTGGTAATATATATAAACAGATTGGTAATGCAGTTCCATGTATGTTAGGATATTATCTAGGATTACAGCTTAAAAAATGTATGACTGAAATTCATATCAAAAAATTGATTAATAACTTAATTGAACTATATATTGTGAAACATACGAATATCATGTCAAGCAATCAACTCAAAGATCTCATTGAAGAATTCTACGTTAGTAAAGTAATCGGATTGTATGAAGAAAAAGTAGATCGTAGTAAAATAACGATTGATGAAATCAAGAAAGAATCAGATAAAATAGCATATAATTTAACAGATGAAGAATGGGAAGAATTTGATTCTAAAAGAATTAAAGATAAACAAATTAATAATAAAATTGGAGAATTACATGAATATTTAATGTCAAATTGTAAAGATTTCGTTAAATCAAATGATTTTGATAAATCTTTAAAAGTTGATGTTATGAAAAAAGATAAATCAGCATTTTTAGAAATTAAAAATAAACATAATACAATGAATGGAGCGAGTAAAGAATCTGCAATTAATAAATTGAAAGAAGTAAAGCTTAAATATCCAAATGCAATTTGCGCAATTGGAATAATTAATGGTAAAAATCATAAAAAACTTATATGCGAAAGTCCAGAAGTTTATGAATATTCTGGTGAAGAATTATTCAATTTAATCTTTAATGATAAAAACTATTATCAAACAGTTAAAAAAATAATTCAAGAAGGATTAAAAGGATGGTTCGACAAATATAAAGAAAAAAATACTCTAAATGTTGAAATACCTAAGAAAGAAGAACCTAAGAAAGAAGAACCTAATAAAACACCTAAGAAAGAAGTTGCTAAGGAAGAAAAATCAAAAAGAGAAGTTGCTAAGGAGGAAAAATCCAAAAAAGAAGTTGCGAAGAAAGAAGTTGCGAAGAAAGAAGAACCTAAGAAAGAAGAACCTAAGAAAGAAGAACCTAAAAAAGAAGAACCTAAGAAAGAAGAACCTAAGAAAGAAGTTGTAGCAAAAACAACAAAAAGAAGATCTAAAAAAGATAAAACAAATATTTAATTTATTTAAAATTTTCCTTATATCTTTTTAATATCTCATCCTGTTTATGTAATAATTCAATTGCTGATTCATCAGTATTAAATATCTTTTTATCACTCTTCTTATACTTAAAAACTTCTAATAATTCTTTCTGAAGTTCAATTTGTTCTTTTAATAAATTAATTATCTCATCCTGTTGATCACCTTGAATTTTTAATATTTCAAACATTGATTTAAAATGTTTTGTATACATATTCTTTATATCATTAAATGCTTCAAGTATAATATTTTTCATATATATAATAAATAAATTAAAATTTATTTATTATTTCCTATAAAAGAATGATGAATTGGTTTTTCATCTCGCACGTTGCCATGCTTTTTTGGTCCATGTGAGGCTTGAACTCACGACTCCGTGCTCATAAGACACGTGCTCTACCAACTGAGCTAATAGACCTCGCACACGAATGTGCTTTTTACTGACAGAGGGGCTCGAACCCTCGACATTCCGGTTAAAAGCCGGACGCTCTACCAACTGAGCTATGCCAGTTCGCACGTAAACGTGCTTTTTTAGCCGAGGAGGGGGTCGAACCCTCGATCTTCCGCTTAGAAGGCGGACGCGTTATCCACTGCGCTACACGGCCTCGCACATGACAAGACTCATTTTATATCGTATTATTGCTGTATGAGTCTTTATATGCTGGTTTAGATATTGCTATCTAAACCAAAGAAGATTTAATTATAATTGCTGTATGGACATTTATCAATATCCAGCACAGGGCTCTGAAATTTTTATCAGATTATTGCTGTAAGAGCCATACCATTTTGAATATTTCATGTTCAAAAACTTCATTTTTCAATTTTTTTTAAATACCACCACGTAGACGTAGTACTAAATGAATAGTTGATTCTTTTTGGATGTTATAGTCTGCTAATGTTCTACCATCTTCAAGTTGTTTGCCCGCAAAGATTAAACGTTGTTGATCAGGAGGAATACCCTCCTTATCTTGGATCTTTTGCTTTATGTTCTCAATTGAATCAGATGGTTCAACATCGAGAGTGATGGTCTTTCCTGTGAGAGTTTTTACAAAGATCTGCATAATATATAATAATAATATCCTTTTATATAAATTATATTATATTCAATTTTTATGAATCTTGAGAACTATAACGATTTAAAATATCACAGTCACGATTATTACATGTTCTAGTACCCGCACCAATTACAAAGAAATTTTCATAGTTTTTATTTATATATAGATATAAAATCGCGAATATAAGGAAAATAATAAGATAATTCATATGATATAATTATAATAAATAAATTAAAAATTTATAATAATTATATTTTTCATTATATAAGTAAGTATGTCATTAGTTTCTCAAAATAGGACGAATAGAATATTTTTAAATGATACCAATGTTATATTTAACTCAGTTGTAGGTATTGAAAAGACTCCAACACTTATTAGTGATACTGGCGCTACTGGAATAACAGGATTAACAGGAACAACAGGTGAGACTGGTATTTACTATTCATTAGATATGTATGGTTCTATGAATGTTGATGGAGAAATATATAAATATGGTAAAGTTTTTATGGGTAGAACTGGTCCGACTGGTTTTACCGGATATACAGGAATTACTGGTTGTACTGGTCCAATGGGAATTAGTGGACCAATGCCAAGATTAATATATTATTATGGTACACCATCTCAGGTTGCTCCTACAGATGTAAGATCTTTAATACCAAATGTATTAGATCCAACATCATATGGAATATTTAATGCAACATATAATAATTCCACAGGTGTATTAAGAAATCCTACACAAAATCCGTTAACAATTTTAATAAATTATAGAATTGATATTACACCTCCAAGACACAATGAGATAGATAATACAAATGTCATTAATCATAGTTGGTATTATATTCAAATACTCGATAATACAACAAGTGAAATTCTAGATAACTATATCCCTTATTATCTAACACCTGTAAATACTGATGTAGGTGCAATCGACGAAATATCACATTCAGTTCCAATTATTTTATCACCAAATCAGTCTATAAAAATTAGTTTTGCATTGAACTATTCATACAATCAATCTCCCTTTACGCATGATACATTTGCAAGTATTAATGCAAATTCTACTAGAATTCAATTTATCCAATTAGATTATGTAATTGGACCAACTGGTGTAAGCGGATCAACTGGTAATACTGGATCTATAGGTATGACAGGACCGACAGGGATTCCAGGAACTGCTGTTAATACAGGTGCAACAGGAATAACTGGTACTACAGGTGCGACTGGTCATACTGGTTCTACAGGTATTACTGGTTCTACAGGTATTACGGGATTAACAGGAATAACAGGTTCTACAGGAATAACTGGAAGAACAGGTTATACAGGAATAACAGGATCAACTGGAATAACAGGTTCTACAGGAATAACAGGAACAACTGGTTCAACTGGATATACTGGTACGACTGGTATTACTGGTGATACTGGTGTTACTGGTTATACTGGACCAACAGGATATACAGGTCCAACTGGAATTCCCGGTATTGCTACAAATACAGGCGCAACAGGTTCTACAGGATCAACAGGTTCAACAGGATTTACAGGTATTACTGGAAATACAGGTGTTACTGGTTATACAGGTACAACAGGAACAACTGGTTTTACTGGTATTACTGGAAATACAGGTGTTAC
>Ga0136642_1000799_pt1 | contig 15060 bp, 14 predicted proteins | sample LowCatLa1302831Y_FD_115313 | JGI IMG/M metagenome (GOLD analysis project Ga0136642, IMG submission 115313) | Freshwater microbial communities from Lower Cathedral Lake, Yosemite National Park, California, USA - 13028-31Y | ecosystem: Environmental > Aquatic > Freshwater > Lake ... | reverse complement strand
GTTCGGCTTTGCCGATTCTAGTAACTAATCTCGGAAAATCTTCGACTTCGTCTACGATTTTCGCTCCAAATCCGCACCGCTACGCGGTGCTGCCTTGAATTCTCCAGAAGGTATATTGGGAACTAATGACCTACGGTCACCGGAAGAGTTTGGTGTGTAATATTTACCTGATTTTCCGCATAAATTTTCATAAATCCTCGCCTTACCACAAAATTCATAGTCACTAGCACTTTCAATCAATTCGCCTGATACTAAATTGTATGATTCTTTGTATACTATTGGAAAATAAGTACATTTACCCATTGTTTTATCTGCCGGCCATTCAATCCAAGGTCTATAAAATTTACAATTACTACAAAATTTTAAGGATTCTACAGTTAATAACGAATAAAGTATGAAAAGTACTTTCATTATATTATGTATGAATATTATATAATTTTATATTTATTTTAGTTTATTATAAAATTGAATATTGTTCCAACACACATATAATATTATATGTAAATCATGAGAACTATTACCAAATATATTGAAGCTATAAAAGCTAGTATCGAATACCGCGTGGGACAAAATGCCAAAGATAATTATGATATCATAGACCAATCTGGTCCGGATGATATTTGGTTTCATATTAACCAAGTATCATCCTGTCATGTTGTAGCAACCATACCATCGGAAAAAAAATACGATAATAAACAGCTCAAAAAAATAGCGATTCAAGGCGCACTATTATGTAAACAAAATTCAAGATATAAATCGGATCCTAATATTTCCATCATGTATACTAAAATTCAACATGTCGAAAAAACAGGTACAGTGGGTGCAGTTACAGTAGAAATCTACAAAACTTTGATAGTTTAGTTGGATGCTAGGCCAAATTTCTCTTTCATTATCGAATTCTTGGATGGTCCCGCTTGTTTCTCACTTTGGCGTTTTACCTTGTACATATTTGCGTTTGGATTTGTCTGTTTGGTACTATTGCCATAAATACTCAAAATAAAATTGTCATTGTCTTCAAAGAGCTCAGGTAAAATCCGACTCAACGGTTTTTCAATGATAGTCAATAGATGTTCCGTTTTCAACAATTTACGATATTCTTGAATTGATAAATTACCAAAGAATTTCTCCAATAAATAATAAGGATTTGGTGCAGGTTTAATGTTTTTTTTATATTCATATACCTTGCTGTAAATATGATTTAATAAATGATATCGCTCAAACTTGGTCGAATCATCCAAGTTCTCTTTCATTAAATAGGCTACAGCGCATTCAGGACGACAAAAGGAACCGTATCCATAAATTTTATCGTCCATTTCATATTTGGGAATATAACATGATTGATTGTCATAATCATAAGTACACCAAAAACACGCCGATTTCTTGTCGTGTAATGTATTCTTATACAGATTAATTTTTAATTTCTTGAGTTTTTGGTTAATATCCTTAATATTGAGGTCACTATCTTCTTCTTCATCGTTGGTTTCGATTTCTGTGCTCTTGTTGCACAATTGACATATATTATTTGTAGTTGTTGTAGTGACACTATGTGATGATTTGATATTTGAAGAGTCAAAATATGCATAATTCTGATTATTATGATTAACATTATTATTCGTATTATTATCAGAATGTACTGAAGGTTGTGTATCGTTTATTTCATAATTACTAAAAGAATGAGTTGGGTCCTTACTATTATATGTCTCTATTTCTGGCGGTACATCCGGATTATATTTTAATTCATTGGTTACTAGACGATCTAATTTCATATTATAATCATTTAAATCGCTCAATGAACATTTTAAATGGAGAATTATATTAGGTACAATATCCGACTTGGACGATGATTCAATATTTTTTAAAATCAGTTTCCCGCCTTTCGGTTTTCTTCCTCGTTTTTTGGAAGTGTTTTCATCTTTTTCTATTTTGATATCGTTTTGTTCTACTACAATATTGTGTTGGTCTTCACAGGTTATTACATTATTAGATTCGATATTTTGAATATCGGTAGTAGAAATAGTTTTTTCATTTATTGTAATAATAATATTATTTGAATCTGGAGAAATCACCTCCTTCTTTTTTCTACCCCTTTTTTTTAAAAGTTTACTATCCATTTGTTTTTATCTATACTATCATAGAAACTATTTTAAATCGTTTTTAATTATTGTTTGGGGGTGCAGAATTCATGAGAATAGTAGACATTCATCCAAAAATATTAAATTATATTAAATTATATTATAATTATATATAATTTAATGAAACAATCTACTATGAAAACAGTTTTAACATTTATTTTTATCATAATTTTGTCTGTTTTTTTTATATATTCTCCGAGCGAAATTGTATCGAATAAATTCGAACAATTTTCTAACAATCAGGATTCTTTATTAATCAATTATACAGATTATTTATACACAGCAAATACACAAGAAATATTCATTAACCAAACCTACAATGACGCGAAAGTTTTTTCAAACGATACAATTAATAGTATTAGTAAAGATTATATCGTAAATGACATGATTTATATTGATGTTTTTAATTATAATTATTTTGATTATAAAATTCTAATTGGGAACAAGTCTATCGATATATATTTAGACAAAACCAGACCACAACAATTGCAATTTTATTATTATTATACAGGAGAAAAACCAGGTGTTGTACGATTTTATGAAAGTGATGGTAGCATGCAAAGTACCAAACAGAAGCACGAAGCGGTCAACTCTTTTATATTGATGAATAATTCTGATAATACCGCTGGTACAAGTATTAATTATATTTTTGCTTACGATGTCATCGAGGGTCGTCCCAATGTCAATTATAAAGTTATAAAATTCATGAATACTAATAATGGAGTGAAACCACCTACAACCAACATCCAAGAGCAAAATGAGCCATATACACCCTTGGATTTAAATCCAATTATAAACACTGACATAAATGAAATCGACTGTAATCTAGCTTTAATTGGTAACAGTGACATGTCTTCTATAATCAATGGTACGACGGTATGTACTGTTAAAAATAAAAATGGAGGAACTGTTGTTTCGAATGTGCCATTTGCATCGTCTTTAACACCTTCAAGACCATATGCACCTGTTTTACCCACAACATTTGCGCCTTCAGTATCACCGATAAGTGCCGCATTGGTACCCGCACCTACATCCATACCAGCGCGTGTACCTGTGTATAATTCTCCGTCACCTTCAGTATTTTCTCCTTTCCTAGCGCCGGTGTATTCAGTACCAACTTTTGGATATACACCTTCTCCAGCACCAATGACACCACCAGTACTAGCACCAGTACCAGCACCAGTACCAGTACTAGCACCAGTACTAGCACCAGCACCAGTACCAGCACCAACAACTACATCTATCATTACATCACCTCCACCACCAACACGCGACCCATCATTGCCGTCATTTATATCTACAATAACCGGAAATTATAAAACATCAAATTATGGTAATTATATTCTTTATGTTTTTACAGATAATTCTTCTGTTGTATTTAATACAGGTATTACATTTAATATTTTAGCAGTTGGAGGTGGCGGAGGTGGTGGGTGTAACCAACCCGGTGGTGGTGGTGGAGGTGGTGTAGTCCAACAAACTGTAAAAACAACATCTGGAAACACAGTAAATATAAACATCGGTAAGGGAGGATATTCAACTGTTAATCCGAATAAAGCATATCCAGGACAAAATACAACAGTTGTATTTTCTACAAGTACTTCCAATAATATTACCGCATTTGGTGGTGGTGAAGGAGGTTCTTATCAGTATGATGCAGGAAATGGTGGTTCAGGTGGTGGTGTTGGATGGACGAATACAAATAAATCAGGTTCTGGTATAAGTGGTCAAGGAAATAATGGTGGTATCGGTTATTATGGCGGCGGTGGTGGTGCTGGTGGTCCTGGAGAAAATTGTGGACCACAAGGTACACATGCAGGTAACGGTGGTCCTGGTATCAAATCTCAATTACCAGGAATCGTAAATTCTGAATATGGTAAATACTATTGGGGTGGTGGTGGTGGTGCTGGTTCGGCAGGTAATACAAATGGCCCTGGTGGAAATGGTGGTTTAGGAGGTGGAGGTGGAGGTTCAGTAAATGGAGGTACTATTGGTAAAGGCGATACAAATGGACTAAATGTAGCAACAGATGGAAAATCTGGTATGGGTATGGTTGGTGGTAATGGTGGTGTGAATACAGGCGGTGGTGGGGGAGGTTCTTCACAATCAGGTGGAACATTAGGTGGTAATGGTGGAAGTGGTATTGTTATTATAGTAGTTTCAACAGTATCTCTTCCTGACAGTAGTTGGGCTTTACCACCACCTCCGCCACCACCCGCTCTTACAGGTATTCTTACAACAACCAATATAATTGGTACAAATGTTGATATTGTAGGTACTTCCAGTGATAATTTTAATGTAATTGCATTTACTACACCTAATAATAATAAGGCATATTTCACTGTACTAAATTCTATTTCGGTCAATATTTTTATGGTGGGTGGCGGTGGAAATGGTGGTGGTCGTTCAGGTGGTGGTGCAGGTGGTGTCGTACAACAGACTGTCACATTTCAACCTGGAACATACACCGTAAATGTAGGAAATAGAGGTGATAATGCAAATCTATTAGGTACTGACCGTACAAGTTGGATAAAAGATTCCAATAATAATATTATTTATATAGCACGCGCTGGCGGTGATGGTAATGGATTTAATCCAGGTAGTGGTCGTCCAGGAAATGGCGGTAGTGGTGGAGGCGCTGCTTGGGCGGGTAGTCAGAATGCAAACTCACCTGGAATACAAGTACGCACTTATAAAGGTTCGACTATTTTTTCTGCAGGAATAGGAAACACTACTGACAATAATATCGCGAATCCAGGTGGAAAAGGGTTGATAAATACCGATATTATAACAAATAATCAGAATATTGGGGATGGTGGTGGTGGAGGAGCGGGCACTCCTGGTGGAGATGCCACATTACTACAAGCAATTGGTGGCAACGACCAAGACGGGTTTCCCATCGGTCCGATAAAAGGTGGGAACGGTGGTGATGGTATTTTATGTACCTTATCTGGTATTAAAAATTTTACATACAATGGTAAAAATTGGGGACAGTTATATTGGGCTGGTGGTGGTGGAGCTGGTTTTACCGGTTATACCTATGACCGTACAACACCTTTTAACTATAATAATCCTACAAAATCGGCGGATGGTGGCAAAGGTGGCGGTGGTGGTGGTCAAGGACCTTGGAAAGTAGGAATATCATCAGGTGGTACACAAACACCTACAAATTGTTTTTCAGGATACGGAGATAATACCGGATTAAATCCGGGAGGTACTTATCTATTCTATGGTTCAAATGACGCAGGACTAAGTGGTCCAACTAGTGACGGTGGTAATCATGGTGGTAATGGTGGAAATAACACTGGTGGTGGGGGCGGGGGTGGGTATGATAGTGGAGGTGGAGGTGCAGGCGGTAGTGGTATTATCATCATTTCTTTTGCAAAAATATAATCGAATGGATTATTATAGGATATAATTATATATGAGTCAAAAACAATCAAAAATTGTATTATTATTAATGACAATTGTATTGATTTTAATATTTGTATTGTTCTATATGCAAGCTATACCGATAGAACATTTTTCTAACAACAATTTAGAATCTTTTGTTCCAGTCACAAATAGTATATTTCCAACCGATAATTTTATTATGACACACGACACAGCATTGGACGCATATGATGTTACAAATCCCATATTAACACCAGATGATGTTATTTATCAGACCACCAAATATCAAGCATTGATGGAAAATGGTTGGTTCAATGATTTTGGTAATAATACACCATCTGGTACAGGACCCGCATCACGACCATCCTTCGGACAACCTGCTCCTTCCTTCGGAATACCTGCTCCCACAATCAAAAAAAAACTTGAATTCCCCTGTAAAGTAGTCGTATCATATTCCAACTACAAAGACGCTGCTAGTGGTTTAGACCCATTCATAAACAAAACAATGAGTGTGTTAGTATATGATGATTTTTTTGCGGCTTATCCGATTAAAGACGACACAGGAAATGCTATGTATTTTCCAGGTATCGACGGGATGTATTCGCTTTGGGCGTTAAGTGTTTCAAACAATAGTATTATTTGTGGATGGCATCAATATGCATCAGATAAAGCGCCCGCCAACAATTATCCCAATAAATTGGTACTTTATGTAAAAACTGTTCTCTAATGATTTTTTCGTATTTTTTATAACATATTCGATATATGATATAAAAATTAAATACAAACCCTATACAATGAGTATAAATTTAACAAATCTACGACATAATCAAATTCCATGGGTCGAAAAATATCGACCTAATCATTTTGATGATATTGTTCTCGACCCCATCAATCGCAATCTTTTTAATAATATATTGGAAAAAAATTATTTCCCTAATTTGCTTTTTTATGGTCCTCCAGGCACAGGTAAAACTACAACAATAATCAATCTGATTAATGATTTTCAGTCAAGACATCATAAAATTAACAAGAACCTGGTCATTCATTTAAATGCATCGGACGAAAGAGGTATTGATATTATCCGTAATCAAATACATCAATTTGTGAAAACGAATAACATGTTTGATACTGGGTTAAAATTCGTTATATTGGATGAAGTTGATTATATGACTAAAAACGCACAACAGGCATTAAAATATCTTTTACAAACATGTTCACAAAATGTGCGTTTTTGTCTGATATGTAATTATATTAGCAAAATCGAGGAGTCTCTACAAAATGAATTTATTAGTATTCGCTTTAATCAATTACCAAAAGAGGATATTTTTCAATTCATTCGTAATATTTCTGACAATGAACATTTAAATTTAACTGAGGAATTAATTCAAACCATTCAAATCACTTATGAATCCGACATTCGCAGTATGATTAATTTTATTCAACTCAATCAAAATTTTAAAGGGGGGGATTGGGAAAACAAAATATTGAATAAATCTATTTTGGAACATATTCATCAACTTATTTTTCGTAAAAAAACAGATACCGAAAAAGAAGATACGATACAAGACTCAACGATAAACAGTATCATAAAATATATATACGACATAAGCGTTCAATATAATATGGATAAGAGAACAATAATATTGAACTATTTTCATTACATAATTAAGGAATACCCACCATTTATCACTCAACAATTTTTAAATATTATTTCAAATCTGATTCATAATACAGATGTGAAAACAGAACATATGGTAAATTATTTTGTATATAAATTATACGATTATTATTCTAAAATTAGATAAATTCACAAACCTGTGTTTTTTAATGACAACTCAGCAAAATATTCTGGTGAAACCATTACCGTTTTTTTTCTTATTTTTGTGGTTTTGTTTTTCACAATGGGTTCCTCATTTAATACCGAAATATTTTGATATTCATTTGCAAAAATCTTCTTTATGAATTCATAAATATACACCAAAATGCTTTCGGAACAATTGCCGACAATCAAGCAACTACCCGTTCGAAAAATCATAAACGACACTTCAATGTATTTTTTATTGTCGATTAATTCGCTCAATTTCATACCTCGTTCTTCTTGTAAAATTCTACCATTTTGTTTTTCCGTATCATATCCAAAATCATTATTAAAATAAAATTTACATTTTACTCCAGGATAACTACACGGGTCATATGCCGATTCAATACCATATTTTTCGTTTTTAAGAATCGAATGTAATTTATCGCGATTGATAAAATACCCACAATTGAAATTGGAATTAATCAGCACATTGTCATCTTTTGAATTTTCTACAAACTCAATAGGTGTCTCGAGTATTCCGTCGTTTATTTTCAGAAAATATGGTTCTAGAATACCAATAATCATACCTTTAACAATGTCTAAAATTTCTACATTAAGTATTCCTGGAATTTCTAATTTTCCAGTGTTAAATACCTTTACATGAATTTCACGGAAATTACCTTTATATTTGAATCGTAATATAATAGCAAAACAATTATAGAATGCATTTTTCACCTTTAGTCGAGAATTGATAATGTCTTTTCTTGACAGCCCTACAGTGATTTTTCGTTCATCTTTGAATTTTATTCTGCGGGCTGTAGGGTTGTTTATCTGTTTAATAATATTTTCCGTATAATAATATACACCAATGAGTTTTTCTTTAATTAATTCATATTCCTCTGGTGTTTTTGATACAATTTTCATCTGTTTTTTTATGACACCTTCTTCGGGTTTCCAATATTCAACTACCGGAATATCCCAAAATATTGTGTGAATATCAATTTCATTATTCAAAAATAACACCTTAGTTTTTGTCGAAATATAAAGGTCATCACATTTAGGTGTATTGAATTCTGGGACAAAACTATTATTATGCTTTGCAGGTTCCTGTTTTGATTGAGGTTTTGTGACATTATATAAAAATTGGGACCATTCTTCATCTACTGATGCCATAATATTATTTTGATTACTATATAAAAAGACTGTAATTATTTAAATTGTTTCAATTTTATTATTTATTACACCTTTGACGATTTAAAACGCCCATTTTTATATTTTTTATTTGTAAAAATATAAAGAATTAATACTATATTACATAGTATAATATGGAAAATGATAATGAACTATTATTGAAACAAAAAATTCTATCTTTAGAACAAGAAATTGAACAACTTAAAGAACACTTGAAAAAATATACAGCACCAACACGAAGCAAACTATTTTATGAAAATCATAAACCTACTGTTCTACAGAAAAACAAAGAATACAAGGATAAAACAAATTATTATTCCAATTTGTCTGACGAAAAAAAGAAAGAGTATGCGAAAACCGCATATCTAAATAAAAAGGCAAAATTAAAAAAGAATGTTGAAGAAGATATTTAGGAATTATATAGATTGTTCGTTAAATCTATATAAAGATTATCTTTAGTAATAATATACAATGGTGAAAAAGAAAAAAGATGGAATAACCATTCAAACCCCCATAATTGAAAAAATCAAGAGAACCGATGTTGCCGAACGCAAAGTATCCAATAAAGATACCGATTTTACCTGTGTTAAGATGAGTTTCAATTCTTTAGTAGAAAATAATTATTTTCGGGGTGGCTTACAAAATATTGTTCTCAACATCAATCAAATATGCTTTTTATCCTACCAACTGTTGAACTACCACTTTACCCGACTTTTAGCCGAAAATAAACCGATTCCTGATATTACACAATCTCTATTTTACCAAGCGTGTTCTACTGTTTCTGTAATGATAGACCGTAACGAAAAAATAGACATCACTGATGAGTTGTATATTAGTTTTTCACATTACAAGGATACATTAGGTGAATTGCCCTTCCGCAACCGTATGGGTAATTTACTCAATAATTTATGCCGACAACAGGTTACTATGACCATGAACCATCTCAAATTGAACTTTTACAAACGATTTCATAAATACTTGGAATTGAAAACAGGGGAAACACGCAAAGGTGTGATTTACCAGTGGCTTAAAGACATTTATGCGGTGGAATACAACGGTAAAAACTTCTTTATTCATTCCATGCGTCAGTGGCTCAAATATACCCCTACTGAACAAAACATACAAAAACATTCCTCCCACTTTATCAAAATTTACTACAAAATCCTACAAACATTTGAAAAATACCCCAATCAAAAAGGGGTTAGAACCTTCCATTTATTACCTACGAAAAACTCTTTTAGTTTATCCGCCATTGAAATCTGTTCCAGTTGTTTGGAAGATTTGATTGGTTACTTTACCAAGCGACCACCCCCGAAAGATTTTGATGAAAACAAATTGTTGTATTGGTATGATTTTTTCAAGATTGAAAAATATGAAACCGAGAAACGACGATTTGCGTATGCGATTTATACCGATGGAAAAAGTGCGGTGGTTCGCCTACGAAAACCCAAAGAAACCATATTGAAACCCAAAGAGATAAAAAACATCACATACGAACAATATGTTGGTATCGATCCAGGTGTGCGTTCCTTACAAACATCTTGTAATGATACAGGTAGAGTGATTGAAACCACTACACCCAGTTACCGACATGATTGTAAAATGAAATATGCTTGTAAGAAACGAGAAGGGTGGTATAAAAGATGGAATCAATACGACATGTGGCGTGGCATTCCCAGTTTCAAGACCACCAATGTCACCAAAATGTTACACTATTTTCACTATACCTACCCGCATTTGAAATCCATTTTTAGGTTTCATCTTTACAAGAATTTTCGTGGTTTATCTTTTCGTTCCTATTGTCGTGGAAAAGCCACCATGGACAAGATATGTAAAAGTATTACCGAAGGAAAGAAAACATTGGTAGGGTTCGGTGATTTTTCTCAACAACACGGATTGATGAAAAAACACCCGACAGCCCCCATCAAGAAGTTCCGCAATGAATTGAAAAAACATTGCGATGTGGTGGAAATAGATGAGTGGGGAACCAGCAAGACATGTCATAAATGTCACCAACCGATAGAGTTGTATAAAAACAGAGTAGTAAGAAAAAAGCGGGTCAGAGGCACCGTAGGTGCCTCAACCTTATGCGCCGTTCGGCGCATTGAGGATGGAACAAAAACCCGAGCCAAGATGTGTTATATCAACAGTGTAATCCGTTGTAGTTCCAACGAGTGTTCATTATGTTGTATGGATAGAGACATCAATGCTTCCAAGAACATACTACTATTGTTACAACTCCAAAAAACGGGAAAAAAGCGTCCAGAATGCTTTTCTCCTACCAAGAATAAAATCAACTGCGATACTCCTTTATTGGAAGATAAGTATGTTGAGGCGTGAGATTCGCAATTACTTTTTGATAATTTTTTTCGTCTATAATGGGCGTTTTAAATCGTCAAAGGTGTAAGGATTCCTTTAGCAAACATCCATATACATTATTTTTTATGTCAAAATTTTTGTCTTTGATATATTTATAATCAAATGGAAATTTCTATACAAAAAAAATCCAATATCCAACTTCCAAGTACAAGTAAAAATATTCATCGCAAATCCCAAAGTATTGAGATTTTGCCAAATAACGCTTATTTATCAGAACAAAAACCATTTTCTGCACCTACATCGTGTTCTCCTCCCAATGATTTCATGAATATTTTGAAAAAACGAATGAATAACTACTTTTAGAACGATTGTGCAATATTTTTCCCGTTATTATATATGAAAAAAATAAACAAAAAATATTTTAATATAATTATTATTAATATTATTATAATGATTATAACAGCTCTGTGAATTTATTGCTTAGACAGAAAGGATGCTACTGCTCTGCGTGCATTTCCAAGGCATCCTAACCCATTAAGAAGAAATACGCTTTTTAGCAATGGATGAATCCACCAAATAAATGGAATTCTCCGTAATAATAATGTACTCCTTCTCTACATTGTAAATTCGGTCAATGGGACTTGTGTATTCATCCTCACTCTTAACCAGCAGTTTTTCTTGGTCCTCCTTAACACCAATGAGAACCGTCTTGTCGATCGAATGTGTCCAATAATCCATAAGAATCGGTTTATCTTCAACAATAGATAATTTTATTGCGTTCATAAGAGCATTCATACCAGGTAATCGATAACCATTGTGCATAGTCGGGTCTGTTTGTGCGCTATTTTCTTTTGCTAATGATGCATTAATAGCAGCCACACCTCCGGTCGAAGGAGGTTGTGACGATTCTGGTTTCATAAATTTACTCATTTTGTGAATAATATATTAATAATATTATATTATTGGTAATTTACTTTAAATGGTAAAAATAAGAAAATATATTTATTAGTAAAATTTATAAAGCAACAATAATGAATGATGATTTAATCAAAAAATTGCTAAATATTATTTATGAATATTTGGACAACATGAAAAACTCGGAATTTTTCACTAAACTTGAAAATAATGGGTTTTTATTATCCATTGGGTTTCGTATGATGATACATATTTTTCAGTTAAATTATATTCATTCAAAAAATATAGATGATGTTTATTTAAATTGTCAAAAGGCATATTATTATTATTCTGAATACTTGGAGCAGATGTACAGCACAAATATGTGTCAGGATTTAAATCATTTAGATGCTTTGTTATTTGTTTATAGTAAAACATTGATTAAATATGAAAATATCTGTCATACTACACAAATACCGAATCTCGAAAACGATGTATTTATTAAAAAAATGTCCAAAATAACCAAATTATTGAATACTCTTTTTTGGTGGGAAAACTCATTCGATACCAAAACGGATTCGGTAACTCATATTAGCGAAGTGAATCTCGGAAAAACTTCGTCTCGCTTATTACGAAGTGGCGCAGAAGCAGAGGCTATGATTTTCACTCCAACAATAAAATCATTCCCTGATAAATCACTTTTTTTTGAAATATTACAAAAACACTATAGAAATGAAACAGATGAACTACAGATTAGTTTAGAAGAAAAACAGAAAACAAAGGTTTCGTACGATGAATATATACTTTTTTTACATCAGTTGCCGAATTCCTAAGGGAATCCTAGACATTAGCTGTCGATTTATTGCTACGCTAGCTTCGCTGGTTCTATCTAACATCTAATCTGGAGCGAAAATCGTAGACGAAGTCGAAGATTTTCCGAGATTAGTTACTAGAATCGGCAAAGCCGAACACTTCGAAAAGGGAACTAATGAATTTATTACAAAATCTCAGATAATTTTTGTATCTGGTCATCTCCTAAAACATCTGGAAACACAACATCAAAATCAATGATCAAAGTACCTGAACGCCCATCTTTATTCATACCCAAATTGGGAACAACCTTTTTATATCCCGGTTTTATTACCGTAACATTTGTATGATTATTAAAAGCCAACATTTTACCGTTCAAATGTTTTATCTCAAATTTGAAACCACACAATGATTCCTTCAATGTCAACTGTTTTTTTACTATCAAATCTATACCTTGTCTCATAAATTCTGTTTCATTATTTATTTGAATGCATATTTTGATGTCACCCTTTACGCGATTATCTATATTATTACCCATATCACGCAAAATTATTACCTCATTTTCGTCTATTCCAGCTGGAATGGTAATATTTAAGGTTTGTAATTCGATATTTTTCGTATTATTTACTACATACCATTTCTCAATTTGAATAGGAAGAACACATCCACAGAATGCTTGGTCCATAGATAATTGAATATTTTTAATAATTGGTGTTGGTTTGTTCATATTTTGGAAAAATGGGTGCATACCACCCATACCAGGCATACCACCCATACCAGGCATACCAGGCATACCTCCTTGAAATACATGAATATCAGGTCCTCCACTCATATTAAAGGCAAAACCTGGTGGCCCACCTGGACCACCCTGCCCGCCAAAAAAAGCTCTAAAAATATTATTAATATCGTGCATTTCTGCACCCATGTCCCCACCACCCATAGGAAACCCACCACTCGATTGAAAATCATATTGTTGACGCTTTTCTGGAGTTGTTAAAGTTTCGTGTGCTTCATTTATTTCCTTAAATTTTTCAGTTGCTGCTGGGTCACTGTTGCGGTCAGGGTGATATTTCAAGGAAAGCTTACGAAAGGCTTTTTTTATCTCATCTTCCGACGCTTGTTTATCTACACCCAATATATCATAATAATTTTGAGACATTCTATAATTGTATATATCGCAAATATTTATTATGTTTTTTTATTATATTTATTATATATTTATATTTGGAATACACATAAAATGAATGGTATACAAATACAATAATGTCCAAAATATTAAATACACCTACCTTTATTTCAAAATATAAACCATATTTTATAGATGATTTTCATATTGACCCTGATTTTTCCTCTATTTTGAAAACCCTCTTTGAAATGGACGATTTAAACATGTTATTTATTGGCAACACCAATTCTGGTAAGACAACATTTCTTTATTCAATTATTCGTGAATATTATGGGTTAGGTAAAAATGATACTATATCCGAATCAAATATTTTATTTATTAATAATCTCAAAGAGCAAGGTATACAATTTTTCCGAAATGAAATGAAAACATTCTGTCGTTCAAGAAGCAACATTTTTGGTAAAAAGAAATTGATTATTGTTGATGATATGGACACTATTAATGAACAGAGTCAACAGGTATTTCGTAATTACATTGACAAATATAAAAATAATATTAATTTCATTGCTGTTTGTAGTAACATACAGAAAATTATTGAAAGTATTCAATCACGGGTACATATTCTACATATTCCACCATTAACCGAACCAAAAATTAAAGAAATTATGGAAAATATTATTCAGTGTGAAAAAATTACAATTGACGAAGAATCGAAAACCTACCTTTTATCCATTTCTAATAATTCGATTCGCAATATTATTAATAATTTAGAAAAAATACACATATTGGGGAAAGATATCGATATACTGTTATGCAAGAAACTATGTTCCAATATTTCCTTTCAACAATTTGAAGAATTTATAACTGCTTTACAACCACATCCATCGGTAGAACAGTGTTCGGATACTCAAAATACTCCACTACAAAATGCCATTAAAATATTGTATAAAATTCATGACTTTGGGTATTCTGTCATTGATATTTTGGATTATTTTTTTACCTTTGTTAAAATGACCAAATTATTGTCCGAAGAACAAAAATACAAAATTATACCAATCATTTGTAAATATATTACTATTTTTCACAATATTCACGAAGATTCTATAGAATTGGCCCTATTTACAAACGATATACAACCAATTTTACATTAGCAGTTGGAGCGAAAATCGTAGACGAAGTCGAAGATTTTCCGAGATTAGTTACTAGAATCAGCAAAGCCGAACACTTCGAAAAGGGAACTAATGAGTCTGGTACCGTAGGGGGTGTATCGTCGTAAAATTGATTTTTTTTTTGATAATAATCATATATTGTTATTATCAACAATGAACGAATACGAAAATACATTAGAGTGTGGTCAGGATGGAGAATTCAAGGCAGCACCGCTACGCGGTGCG
>Ga0136642_1000798_pt1 | contig 15072 bp, 19 predicted proteins | sample LowCatLa1302831Y_FD_115313 | JGI IMG/M metagenome (GOLD analysis project Ga0136642, IMG submission 115313) | Freshwater microbial communities from Lower Cathedral Lake, Yosemite National Park, California, USA - 13028-31Y | ecosystem: Environmental > Aquatic > Freshwater > Lake ... | reverse complement strand
CCACCCGTGGTTGTCGTTGGTGTTGTGCCACCACCCGTGGTTGTCGTTGGTGTTGTGCCACCACCCGTGGTTGTCGTTGGTGTTGTGCCACCACCCGTGGTTGTCGTTGGTGTTGTGCCACCAGCTACTGTACCCTCAACAATTGGTGCTGGAATATTTGGTAAAGGAATTATTGCACCATTACCATTGGTTGTATTATCAGCTACTACACCCATATCAATTGGTGATGGAAGTCCACCACCTTGCGGTGCTGTACCACCACCAGTTGCGGGTGGGGCCACTGGTAAATTTGAAAGATCTGTTGGTAAATTAGCAATAATATCCGTTGGCAAAGCACCAGTATCTATTGGAGCGGGTGTTACGGGTAAAGCACCAGTATCTATTGGAGCGGGTGCATTATCCGTTGGTAAATTAGCAATAATATCAGTTGGCGAAACTCCAGTATCAACGGGTTGATTATCCGATGGTGCAGGAGTTGTTGAAACTAAATTTCCATTGGCATCATAATTATCAATTGAACCATCAGCATTTTTAATTGTTGCGGAACCATCATTATATTGTGTTGTGTCAGCGGGATAATTAGGAGTTTCTGGATTTTGAGTTGGTACATATGGAGTAGTTGCTCCACCACCGACATCCGTCATTGTGGCTGGAGCTCCTTCAACTGTTACATTTGCAGCAGTTTGACTACCAGTAGTTGAAGGTTGATCTGGGTTAGCTATTGCGTTAACTAATTGGTTATAGTACGAATCTGCTGTAGCACTATTGGTTGGTGCTCGCATTGTAGCTTCACCTGGACTCCAACCACTTGCTAATTGACCTTGAGAAATCTTGTCTAAACCTTGTAAATCATTAGCAATAATACTAGAAGTTTTAGCTAACTCAGCATTATTATTAGAATAATCTGTTAACGCTGTTTTTAAACTATTTGAACTTGTTGTAAATGCTGTATATAAAGGTTCAATACTGGTTTTATATACATTAGCTAAATTTTGATTTGCTGTGTCATAAGCAGCATATGCTGTATTAAATTGTGGTACCAAACTGTTTAGTTGTGGTGCAAGACTGTTTGCCAAATCGTATGCCGTTCTATCAGTTCTACCAGAAGCATCATATGCAGCAACAGCTTTATCATATTGCGCTTGCAAAGGAATAACTTTATCATATAAAGTTTTTGCGGTATTAGCTAAATCGGTTGTGTTGGTGCGAAGGTCGTTATATCCAGTTTTAGTAATTGCATCAGATAACGCCATTTTATCCGTTTGATTTTGGGAATAAATATCGTTTGATTTATTTGCTGCATCAGCTAAACTAGCTTGTTGTTCTGATAAAGTGGGGTAATATTTAGTTAAATTGTCAGAAATTTTATCTGCTTGATTTTTTAAATACTGTGATGCTATATCCGTAGTCATTGGACCTTCAATACCAGCAAATGAAACAGTACCATTTGGAATTGGGGTACTGTAGTCATGGATAGTAGCTGGTTCAGCACTAGCCGATGGAGCTGTTAATAAACCTTTTCCTGCATTTATACCAGCTCCTAAACCCATTCCTAAAGTAGAACCAATTGCTGCGTTTTCAGCACCAGTTAATACATCACCACCAGTGGCTCCCGCTTTTGCTGCACCCACACCAGTGCTTGCCAATACTTTAGATATATTAGGATCAATACCAGCTTGTGTTAAACCAGTTGATGCTTGATTACCTAAATACGAAAGTCCTGTATTTAATGCAGTGTTGGCTAACATTGTCGAAGGATTTGCACCAGAAGCTAAACTTTTACTAGCAGATAATATTGCACTGCTTAACGCTGGATTATTAATACCGTATTGCGCTAAAGTTTGACTAATACCGCTTAATGATGCACCAGTAAGACCTCCCATTAATGCGCCAGTTAGCGCGCCCTTAATTGGATCTGTTCCATGGATAAGACTGTTTACGGTGCCCATACCGCCACCGTATAATGAACCAGTACCTGCGCTACTTAAAAGTTGTGATGCTACAGATGGCGTAAGTGAATTTATTCCCGTGTAACCTAATTCGCCATATGTTGGTCCCATGGCACCGGGCCCCAAACCTGTATAGCCTAATTCAGCATATGTTGGTCCCATTACTCCAGCGCCAACACCAGTGAGAGCAGCGGCATTAGCACCACCAGCAGCTCCTACAGTAGCACTTGCAGAGCCAGCGGCAGAGCCACTAGCAGAATATCCTGCAGCATAATCCGCTGCTTCTAAAGCTGGTGCGGCGTTTGCTAAATAAGGAGCCATGTATGGTGCTGCTATGGCTAATGCGGCAATACCAACTGTTGCCCAACCACCAGGAATAGTATTGCCAACAGCCTTATCTAATTGAGCGCCAGCATGACCGATTGCGGGACCCGGATCAATTTTAGCTAAAGCGCCGCCTACCCATTGTGCAACGCTACTAACAGCGTTCCTAACCGCTCTAAAAGGATTAAAACTACCCAAACCCATTATTTGGCTCCTTTAAAATGAGCCATCCAAACATATTGAGGTGCGTTTGATTTTTCTATTTTTATGCCATTTTCAGTAAGTAAATCAAAAAGATTTTCTAAAAGTGGATTGCTTTTTTTACTAACATCGCCATAAATTGCGGTTAATTTTGAATTTTTAAGTTCTTTAGCAAAATGGGACACTGAATTTTTTAATGTTGCCTCGTCATCAGCAATGAAAAAATGCACTTCTGAAACACCTTTTGCAATGTTCATTAGTAACATTAAAGAATTGTTTTTTTGTAATAAAACAGCCGCTTTGGCTTGCACAACCTTGTGAATTTTACGAAGCAAAGCATCCGCATCTTCGCCGGACTGTTGTGCTTCTTGAGTAATAATTTCAGATGGTGTCATATTTATCTGCTAGGGCCATTAATGGTTAACGCTAAGTCTTTAGCCCAGTCTTGCCAGTTTTCATAGTTTTCTGGGTCAGATACAGGGTACGCCGAAAAGGTTTGTAGCTGTGCTATCTGTGAGGCAATGGTTTTCCAATCGTCCTCTAAACTTGTGCCAATTGGCTCTTGTCCATAGTAAATAATAAAGTTACCATTCCAGTCTTCCCAGCTCATATAGTCTGGTGAAAATGGAAAGAACGCTTCAGTCTTAAGGACGCTCATCACCAAACTCAGCAGTGATCAAGTTACGACCCATCTCATAATTACCATCAATGTCATTAGATACAAATTGTAAACGAATAAGTCGGTGCTCTACACGTAGGTCAATTTTACCGGTGTCTTGCGTAAAGTAATAAGGACCATCATCTTGTTCGTTTTGACCCCCAGCAAATTTACGGCCCAAAATAGTCAAGGCCATGGTGCCAGATTGTAAGAAATTAGGCTCAACGCGGCGTAGGTGCATACGTCGGTTAATACCTAATCTACTGTCTTGGCTCGGATCACCCGTTAACCAACTAATGTCGCTAGTGGTAATGCTGGAATACACAGCCAATTCATTTTGCAGCGTTACTTGGTTTAAGCCGTGCTCATGCTGCCAAATAGTATACCCGCCAAAAATAGGAAACACTAACGTACCAGTGGGTATAGATACTGTAATTGGTGCAGATAGCGTCACTAATGTGGCGTTATAAGCAAAAGTAAAAATACTAGAGGTTACAGTGTAAACTTTTCTAGGATCAGTTAGGTCTGTTGAAAATACTAAATAGCTACCAGGGCTTAAAATTGCAGATACATTATTAGCCACATAAAATTGGCTTGATGTTGGAGAGGGTGCTCCAGATGGTGTTGCAATAACGGTAACTGGATTACTTAATACCGTGTCGTATTCCCAACCAGCCCAAATAGGCGTTGGGAACAGCTCGGTAGTGTATCCACAAGAACGACGCGCCCCAATTGCAGAACCTGCGTCATACCATAGCTTATCTTTTACATTATAAATAATGGCATCGGTACACTCAGTTGCCGTGCCTCTAGGATAAAAGAACCAAATCTCGTTGTACCTTGGAACTTTGGTAGCCCAAACTTTTTGACGCTGTGTATAGTTAATGTTATCAAATAACCAGTTTACGTTTTTATCGTTTGGTAAAACACCAACTAATCCACTGTATACATAGAACCTATCAACACCCATCCAAAAATATAAGCCATCCATCTCAACTATTGCGTTAGATGACATAATAGAAATTTGGCTAGAAATAATATCGTAAGACCAATATATTTGTGTGGCCTGTGAGTTAAACGATACACGAATCAAACTATCAGTAGACCAAAATAAACCAGATGGCGCATTGGTACCGCCACGCATTGGGATACCCTTAACAATTTTGGAAGAAGATACGTTTACTTGGTTTGCTAATGGGCCATTCCAATCGTACAGTGTCTGTTCTGCGTAAATATTGCTAACATTGTTATTGGCAATATAACCATGTGAACCATAAACAAATATAAATGGGTACAATACACAAACACCACCGTCTACAGAAATAGGCTGGTATGTTGGGTTTTGACCAGCACTATCAGACAATCCAGTGAAAAAGAACTGATCGTTAGCGTCGGGAGCAACATTACCAACTAATACTTGTGAAACAACGCCGCTGTCAATGTTCTGTAAATTTAACCCAGGGTGTGCTAATAAATTTAATGTTCCACCCGCTGGACTAAACTGAGCATCAAACTGCCAGTTATTTCTAGTGTCTGCTGTAAATGTGGTGCCTTTTAACCATGCTTGTGTAATGGTTCCCGCAGGAGCCGCTGGAGTAAACACAATAACTGTGTGGTTTGTAACACCACCAGTGTAAGTTGCTGAACTAACTGTGTAAGTTGTTGCTGTACTAGAGTTAGTAAAAATAATTTGTTTACCGGCGGCAAAAACTGTAGATCCGTCGCCAGCAATGGTAATCTGTGTTGTAGTATTTGCCGTTACTGTAGCCTCAACTGTACCGGGTAGCATATTAGCAATGTAAGGACCGCTACCAGAACCGTAAGTAGTTCCGGTGGTAAATACGTCTAAACTTTTTGCTGTACCTGCAAAAACGTAGTTAACGCCGTTGTAGGGAATGTTAACCATACCACGATAAATACCGTTAAAGCTAGTAAATAATGTAGCAAAGCCCCCCATTTTCTTAGGGTCACCCCGTTGAAAACGGCACCACACACCATCGGTGTACTGATCAGCTTGGAATACAGTACCGTCGCGCTTAATCCCAGCCGGTATTGACAGGCTGTAAATTCTTGTGTACTGCGACATGTCCTGCTGCTGATTATCAGCTGCCATCAGAACGTTCCACCACTAATCAAATTTGCAGTTAGTGTTGCGTTAATTTTAAACTTTGGCAACAAGGTATTAGTGTTGTCAATGTAGGCCACTTCAATACCATTAGCCGCAAAACCAAGAATGTTAGCACCTGGTAAGTACATACCAGTGGTCGCATCTGTTAAAAATGAATACGATGGCGCAGTAGCAATACCGTTAACTGCATAAAATATATTGGCTGAAGTTGATGTTAATAAGTAAAGATTTTGACCATCATTTAAAACCGTGGCTATGTTACCAGTGCTAACCACTAACGGCGGCTGTGAGCTACCTTGAATTTGAAACTGAATGTTGTAGTTACTATGCCCAGTACGGTTATTAAAAATATAAAGCTGAGTGGTGGCTGGCAATGTAATGGTTAACGTTGTAGAACGGCTACCAGTTTGTGCAATATAGGTCTGAATAATTGGTGCAAAAGTAACTAAGCTAAATGTAGAACCGGGTATAGAGTCTACGTCGTAGGTTGCTGATGTGAAGGTAATATTTGCTGGCGCTGCAAGTCCAACGGTAATAAAGTTACTGGTGTTAACATCATAAATAATAAATCCTGAATCGCCCGGGTTTGCAGTAATGGAACTAGAGCCATTAATTAAACTTGGAGACTGAGGCGATATAATTAAAGCGCCAGTACCGGCGTTTCTAAAACCAATATACCAGCCAGTAGACAAAGAAGAAACCAACGGTAGTGTGAAAGTGCCAGCGCCACTGTTCCAAACAAAAGTAGCTGCACGACTTGCATCTGTAATCGTTGGACTTGTTGTGACGTTTACAATGTTTTGTGTAGTTGCTAATTTGCCAGATATGGTAGTTAAACCAGCACCTTGCAATGTTACCGCATCAGCGTAAGATGTTCCTACACCGAATGCGATGTTAGACCATGCACCACCCAAAGTACTATTATTGGTAAGATACAAATAAATAGCTTTACCGACAGCGACAGTAATGGATTCGTTTCCAGCAGCGTCTTTAACCACAAAATCATGGATACCCAAGTTACGGATAAGAAGGTCTTCTCCAACCGAACCCTGCGTGGCGTCAGGTAACAGAATAACCAAACTATTAGCAGAGGCGACACAATCCATAATACGAGCGGAAGGTATTTGTGTAGGATTAACCACAGCAGGCCAGTAGAGCTGAGTGTTGGTGCTAAATGAGAGAGCATAGTAGGATACGTCCGTTGGCTGGATAACGTTGCCGGTAAATGGGGATGTAAAAGTCATATATTAAGGTTCCTGTACCGAAACATTTCTGTCCACTCGGCGTGTGTTGTCTTCTTTTTTCAAAGCGGCTAATGCATCTGTGTAATAGCCCTTCCAAATAGGCAACTTATCTAATGCTTTTAAGTATCCTTGAGCTTGTAACAGTGTACCAAATAGCATTGCTTGAGGAGCTTCTCTAGTAAACAGATTTTGTTGATTGGATGTATCTAACGGTTGAATTTCACTGTAGTAAATAATCTCTACAGGGTAGTCTGCGTCTGGTGCCGGAGCAAAGGCCCAGTTGTTGTAGTCGTATTCTCCATAATATAATGGTACGCTAGGAGTTGATTCAGACTGGTACTGTGCTATGTAGTCTTGTGAACGCATGAGCATTGGCTTGCCATTGGTCTTTAATGAGACGGTTTTTCTCCAACGAGCTGGTTTAGCCAAAACAACTTGATTTTCAAGTAATGTTGTTTCAACAACAGTAAGTTGTAACAAAGTTTTTAATTCAGAAGCAATAGCAGATTCAGCCAAACCAATTAGGCTAGGAATCTGAGCAACAAACTGAGCGTCGTTACGCTCCATGTAGTTTATTACATCTTGCACGAGATTATCGTATGTCATCTGATATGCGCTGGTCATCGTGTGTAATAGCTTATGTTAGGTTGAAAATAAATAGGTGATTTATCACGCTCTTCATCACTAGCTTGCAAGAATAATTTATCTGCTTGTTGTTCTAAATAACCAATGCGCGCAAGATCAGTGCTAGGTAATTGCATGGCTAATTTATGAGACAAAGAAGCTTGAACAGAAGCAATCCAACGATTTGGAATGTACAGCTCATTAGTCAACGAACCCACATCCTGCATTTGCTTTTCAATTAACAATTGGAACATTTGGAAGTCGTTATTTGGCACTGGCCATAAGTACATCTTAGGCTCGATCTGACGATCGTACCAATACTGTAGTGAGCGTTGGCTTGGGAATTGTTTGTTAGGGAGATTCCAGTAATCGTCTTTGTTTAAGCGAGCCAAAGGAATAACTTGCTGACTGGTTGAAAAAACGATTTGACGTACTGAAAAGGTGGTTGCTACTGTCTCTCTAAGACGGTAGAATGTGTTGACTGGAGTAATAGATAGAGGGAAATAAGCCCATTCTCTGTCTGATAAAGTGGTTTCTGGAAGCTGCAGTACTGTAGTCCAAGTAATTCCATCGGTACTGGTTTCGTATGCAAAGTTGTAGGTCTGCGTACCACCGCCAGTAGCGTAGCCATTAAATCCGATGTAGTATACGCTTTGACCGCCTTGATAGTATAAACCAAACCAGTTCTCAAGTGCAATAGAAGTAGAGACAATGTCTAAGTTTTGAGCAAATACTGCAGGGGAGTCTGGATTGTCTATTGGAAGGTACTCAGAAGCCTCTGAGTTGATGATGTAGACCCAATTGGCTTCACGCACATCAATTGTAGTAGCTGGAAGATTAAGATATTGTTGTGCTGTTACAGCACCAACCAGTTTGTTTTCTAATAGCCAAAGGTTTACACCTAGGTTAGATAGATTTTGAAGATTGTAAAAGAGCGCTTGTTTGCCAGCGTTGATATATTCAGGCGTGATTTCTTCTGCTATTCTACCAGCATCTCGATATGCGTATGAAATAAGCTGGTCGACATTGATTTTTGTGTCGCCAGTGGTGCCTGAATAGGCCATAATTAACGTCCTCTACCAGCGGTGCGTTTAGGCACTTTATTAGGTAATTTATTTGATGCTGGACCAGCTTTGACAAACTCTTTGCCAACCTTTTTAGGAATGCCAAGAGTAGATTTACCTTCTGCTGCAGCGTACATTGCGCCCTTTTGGGCTTTAGATTCGTATGGCATTATTTGCCTTTTTTCATGGCACGACCACCACCACAAAGTTTTGAAAGATTAGTTTTTTTGCTTTCATGCGACTGTTTGTCGTGCATGGCAAAAGCTTTTTTAATGATCTTTTTGTCCTGTTTAATGTCGTCGCTATCTACAGAACCACCAGCTTTCATTTTAGGAAGACACTTAAAATCGTCCATGGTATACCCTTTCAATTATCTATATCTACTTATGCAAAAAAGGGGCGATTTATGCCCCAAGAAATAACGCCCTTTCTCTTTGGCGACGTTTTACCAGTACTTCGGGTTTATTCCACATCAAGATGGCATCTGCTGCCCCTTGGTAGTCTTTTTCATTTAGCTTGCGAACTACTGTAGATTTACGAAAATTAGTTTCACCAATATTGAAGCACAGGCTGTATAAGGCGTCAAATTGGTTCTGGGCTAGGGGTACCTTCACTGAGGTCTCTACGGCCTCGCTACACCACTTTAAATCGCTTTTAAGGAGCTCTTTGACTTGCTCGTCTGTTAGGGTGGCACCAATAAGGTGTGGTTCGGATTCCTTAATAAGGTGCCCTACGCCAATGGTTAATAGGCCCTTAGAGTCCTTGTAGGCCTTGTTACGAAAGCCTTCCTCATTGGTAATAAAGGATAGTGTGGATTCTGCTATGGCCATAACGTTTTCTTCAATATGGGTGTATCGGTTTGTTAAGTGGATTACCGCAAAGATACCTAGGCACCACAGTACTACAGCAACTAGCTTTTTCATTCATTCTCCTTACTCTACGTACTAATACGCAAATTGGGGTTTATTGTGTTAACGCGTCGTATTGTTTGTAGCAGGCTGAGAGACCTGACCGGATGATGTCTGCTCTGGCAGCTTCCCTTGTAAGAAACTCTGCATCCTCGGCAGAAAGGGTTGCCCCAGTTCCACCTTGTCCATTTGCGGCGGTTTGGGCGCGATTGGGACGTTGACGCAACTGACTAATAGCATCGACAAGCTGAGCGTTAATAGAAGTGATTTGAGCATCTTTATCTTTTCTTATTCTGTCGGCGGCTGCTTGGTGGGTTTCTTGCGCTTTTTGTGTTTGGGTAACTTGGTCTGCCTTATATTCCAAGAATCTATTATTGGAAAAACTAAAGCCAAGATACCAAGAAAAAGCCAGCACAGCCACACAAATTGCGATTTTGACATATTGTACCAAGTTTAATGGGAACATATTAGTTTTCTGGTTCGGTTTTACTCTTCATTGCCACACTAGCGCCGCCCGCGGCGGAGACAATGCCAAGCGATTCGGCGAGCTCACGAATGCTAACAGTGGAGTACAGCACTTCGTAGAAGGCTAAGGCAATCACGGCAACTAGGCCAATTAGCCACGTTACCCTACCAATGTCGTAGGTCTCGTTGTCCTTGCCAGTCAGAAGCTGCTTAACTATTTCTTTCACTTGCGTAATTGATCTAATTTATCTTCAATACGATGCACCGCTTTAAGAACCTCTTCCCAGCGGTCTGCAAAGTCTGACTTATGAATATAGTTCTCGGCTAAGTGCGCACGAAGGTCATGCACGTCATCTTTTAGCAACTGAACCGCAGTCCAAAGCTCTTTGCAAAACCAGCCGATGGCTACACAAATTAAGGGTAGCACTGTGTTGATTAGGGTTTGGAGATCCATGATTTAATACTTTCCTTCAGCAAATACGTTAACAAAGACAGTGTTGTCTTCAAGTGCTTCAATTTCATGCCATTCACCAGCAGGAAGGTTTAAAGGTTGGCTATTTTTACCAATAGTGTAGCTACGACCTTCAAGACTTACTAAACAAGAACCAGCATTACACATAGTTGCATGAGAATAAGAATGACTATGGCTAAGCAAACCTTGTCCTTTATCTGCATGATATATACGAATTTGTGCCCCATCGTAAGTAAAATCATGAGTTGTCATATTTTTGAATGGTAAAAATATGACAACTGCATAGGTCGTAATGGTGCTATAAAGCCCCGATATTGACGCACTTGAAAGCGGATAATTTCCAAACACTTAAATATTCAAAGAAGGTTTAGGAAGATAAGTAGTTAAAACAGTTCCGTCCCATGTATCGTCAATAGTGCCAGCATTAATTTGTTCTACAAGTTTATAATCAACAACTTTTTCATTTACTAAAACTTGCTGCCAAACAATGCAAGGAGTTGTTGCTTGAACTAACATAATTGCATCGGCTGGTGGTTGCCATGTATTGATGTCACCATCCCATAAACAAACATTTGTTACAACATTGTTTTGAATTTGCAAATAATTTTTAGTTGTCATATTTTTACCATTCGAAAATAACTAATCCAGCACCGCCATCTGCACCAATAAACGCACCACCAGCAGAGCCACCAGCACCACCACCATTTAAACCAGCACCACCAACACCGCCATTATTACCACTACCGCCACCACCAAAAATAGACGAACCGCCAGTGCCACCCCAATAAAATCCTTGACCAAAATCACCTAAAGCAGATGTACCGTATTCACCTCTAATATTTATTGTCCCGCCTGAACCAATTCCCGGACCAGTTGACGGAATATACGCTCCTTGATTTGAACCTCTTGCTGAAAGTCCACCAGTCGCAGAAATAGTGCTAATGGTTTGCGTTCCTGAAGCAACAGAAGAAGTGCCACCAGTTCCTCCAGTGTTATATGAACCACCACCAACGCCTCCAGCACCAACTGTAACTGCCAAAGTTGCACCGGGAGTCAAACCAGTTAAAAAGGAAATTGCAGATCCACCCGAAGCAGAACCGCCAATAGGTAAAGCACTTGTGCTACCGCCACCACCGCCACCGCCAACTACTGTAATTTTAAGAGCAGTAACTCCAGTTGGAATAGTAAATGTTCCATTTCCCGTAAATGTTTGACCTTTTTGTCCAACATAACCAGCAGCAGTTGTTTGTGTTGTTGCGTCGGGAAAAACCACTCCCAATACTGTCAATGATGTTGCCATAAATTAACTCCTAAATTAAGGTGTACCAACTTTCCAGTAAGAATTTGAACTCTTGTTTGGAAAAGGTTTAAATCTGAATATTCGTAAATAAAATCTATACCGTTTTTCATTACGGGGTTCCGTAGGCTGTTACATTATTAAGTGCTATAAAGTTGCCCGAAGAATCTAATGAGGCAATTGTTGTAGCACCGTATTTAAAAATTAATTTAGTACCAGATTGTGTAATTGTAAAATCAGTAGTTTTAAAATTGGTTGCAGTAACATTGCCGTTAACTAACAAGTTACCAGCGCCAGCCCCTGTTGCTGTTCCAATTGAAACGCCACCGCCACTAGCTAGGCGCATTCCTTCGGTGCCATTTGCTTTGAAAATAAATGGAGCTGCTACATCAGTGCCAAGCACAAACAAGATGTTGGTTGCGTCAAAGTAGCCCTGTGCTTTTACCGTGCCGTTGTTGTACCAGCTTGCCGTGGTGTACTGAGAACCGTCGTTGTCGACAATTAAGTTATTAGAGTTACCACCACGGATGTGTGCCGTAGCAACTGGTAACGCAGTACCAACACCTAATTTTACAGTGGCTGGTGTGTTAGTTCCAACAATCCAGTTAAATAATGAACTTGTACCTAATGTGGTAGAGCCACTACCATAAGGAATGTATCCCGCAGTGACCGCACTTAATCCGGTACCACCGCTACTAACCTGTACTGGAACTGCTAAAGATGTTCCCCAAGCAGAGCCGGTAGATACCGCAATACCTGTTGTTGGGTACGCTGTTGGTCCAGTTGCGCCGCTGTATCCAGAGATACCGCTTGCGCCACTAACGCCGCTATAGCCGCTTGCGCCTGCGGAACCATTCGTTCCTGTAGCACCACTAAAGCCAGAGAATCCACTGGTTCCTGCAGAGCCATTAGAACCACTATAGCCACTGGTGCCACTAAATCCACTGTATCCGCTTGCGCCTGCTGTTCCGCTACCACCACCAGCTCCTGATAATCCTGAGAAACCAGAATAGCCACTTACACCAAGTCCAGAGTAGCCGCTAGTACCAGAAAAACCACTGGTGCCATTTGCGCCGCTTGTGCCACTATAGCCAGAGATACCACTGTAACCAGAGATACCAAATCCACTGTAACCAGAGATACCTGAACCACTGTAGCCAGAGATGCCACTAAAGCCACTAAAGCCACTAATACCGCTGTAGCCAGAAATACCGGCTAAGAGGGTAACTACACCGGAGCCATTTTTATAGTATAGCTTTCCATCTACAATGTTAATTGCCAACTCACCAGATACCAAATTTGCCGCAAGTGGCACGTTGGTTGCTGTGGGACTGTAGTAAAGCTGTATTGGTGTGAAACCGGATGCGGCCATGTTTTATTCCTTAAGATGTTCTAAAACGATCTCGGGTTTGACAAATCGTTCGTTCTGGTGTTCTACAAACTCCCACCAGAGAAATTGGTTTTCTGCTAAATATTTTCTGTCTGCTAAAAGGTTTGTGTTTTCTGGGTGACCATATATTAATGGGTCAGACACTCCCCATAATACAATTCCTGGCACACCTTCATCCCATGCAAGGTGTTGAAAAAAGCTGTCACACGACACCCAAGTACGGCATTGCCATAGTAATTCTCGCAACGCAGGGATCGGTAAATTCTTTCTAAAGTCGGGAACTAACTGCTCCTCTCCTTCTATTCCAACTTGGATAATTGGCTTGTCAATCATTGCGATCAACTCTTTCCAGTACGGATAATTCTTTGGGTTTTGCTTACCACTAAGCAATGCTTTTGAGTATGGTGAAATGATAATCATAGGTACAACTTTCTGTACGCGTTTTCTAAACTATCTTTCCACTTCCATTGGTCCATCTTTTTATAGACGTTCCAGTAATCTATGTCACCAAATAGGTGCTGTGCCTCTGCTATTGATTTCCCAGGAACCACTTCAGGGTAGCAAGTAAACACAATGGGATTTGGTATACTATTATGCACGTGACTATAAACAAGGTGATCCCCAAGACCGCAGTTAAGAACCACAATAGTACTGTCTCGATAATGAAGAATATTTCTAAAAATTTGCTCATCATGATGAAACATCTCTTCTTTTGTTTCGCTGCGAATCCCGCCTTCGGGGTTCTTCATGTGCCACGTTATTGCATCGGGTACTACCTTTATTTGCCAACCTTTTTGAGCTAAACCATAAGTGAATAGTGTCTCTTCTCTGTGCGCTACCCGTGACAAACCAAGATTATAATCGACAATACCAGCACGGTATAAAAAAGTGCAGTGTAGATGGTCCACATTTCTTGAAGCATTAATTATTCCCCATTGTATATTAGGTTCTTTATCAATGTCGTCAATTCTACCAGTAGAATTGCTTGTGTCTGGCATGTACGGCGGCGTTAACACAGAGCCACCAACAGCACCAACACGTCTATCAAAGTGCTTTATTAAGTTCTCTAGTACGTTAGGCTCTGGTATTGCGTCGTCGTCAACACGCCAAACCAAGTCATAACCCATCATGTTGGCTCGCTGGTGAATGTGGTGCTGACCTTTTTTGTCAGCAAACAACCACTCCCACGCAATGCCCTTAACGTCTAACATCTGAAAAAAGTATTGGTAAATCATCTCTTTTCGCATGTCTTGCGGCTCGTCATTATCATCAAAGACAACCAGCTTGTCTACTGGTCTTGTCTGATTGATAATGGCATTTAATACTAGGGGCAGTGTAGTAAAGTACCTGCCCCGTGTTGCCACGGAGCAAAGTACTTTATTCACTAGCTGTCCACCTACAGATCATTAAATTGCAAGGGTTTTGTGGTGTAATGTCCTGCGGTGTATCTGAAATCTGACCATGCTCGTTGATGTAGTTAAACTCAAAGCCAGGGAAGTGACGTTCATTTAAACCATGCAACTTGTGATGTGGACCCCAAAAGCCTGGAGGTTCATTCATCGGCACTGTAATTAACAGACGTTTACAATGCTTTTTAAATCTTTCAACAATTTCTAATCCGTTGTCAAGGTGCTCAATAACTTCAAAGGCTACGATGGTATCGTACTGGCCAAGTTCGTAGGTATTGATGTCAGAACTAACAAACGTATTGTTTGTACCATTCCATCCCTGCTCTTTGGCTACCTCAACAATGATCGGATCGTAGTCAAGTCCAGTGTACTCAATGTCATCTGGAAAAAATTGTCTGCCATAGCCGTTTGTGCAACCAAGCTCAAATATTTTATTACCAAGCAGATTTTGCGCTGCCCAGTTGTATCTTGTTACTTCACGCGGGTATACTGTATCGCCCTTGAGAAACACTGCGCGTTCCCAGAAGTTTGACAATCTCCAGCGGTACCACTCTGTGTTGTACTTCTTAGCTAACTTTAGTGAGTTAATTAAAAAGATGTTATCCCAGCCTTGTACCAAGTTGGGGTCGTGCATTGTGCCTTCGCCCTTGTGGTAGATTGGAAAACCGCCTGTGTACTGACTTCCATCCCACAACTTCTCAAATACCTCTAGTACCTTAAAGCCAGCCTTTTCGGCCTCAATGCAGAACTCGGTGTCTTCACCGCCACCTACGCCGTACTCTTCGTTTAAGAGTCCAATGGCATCAAATACTTTTCTGTGTATCATTACACAGAAAAATACTAAGAAAAAATGACCTGCGGGCTCTGAGTTGCCCTTGATGATTCCAGAGATACCGCAGTCTGGGTCACTGAACGGCTTGTCTAAAATGTCTAACCACT
>Ga0136642_1000797_pt1 | contig 15077 bp, 15 predicted proteins | sample LowCatLa1302831Y_FD_115313 | JGI IMG/M metagenome (GOLD analysis project Ga0136642, IMG submission 115313) | Freshwater microbial communities from Lower Cathedral Lake, Yosemite National Park, California, USA - 13028-31Y | ecosystem: Environmental > Aquatic > Freshwater > Lake ... | reverse complement strand
ACCACTCGCGTTTGCTCCTTCGCAATCTGCAAAATCACCAATCTTAGCGTCTAAACCACTCGCGTTTGCTCCTTCGCAATCTGCAAAATCACCAATCTTAGCGTCTAAACCACTCGCGTTTGCCCCTTCGCAATCTGCAAAAACACAAGTCTTTGCTCCTGTAAAGAACAGCCTTCAATCACAGGCCAATTCTGCAGTACAAGGCATTTCACAAACACTAGGCAGCTTTGCTCCTGTAAAGAACAGCCTTCAATCACAGGCCAATTCTGCAGTGCAAGGCATTTCACAAACACTAGGCAGCTTTGCTCCTGTAAAGAACAGCCTTCAATCACAGGCCAATTCTGCAGTGCAAGGCATTGCTCAAAACCTGAACACCTCTTTATCTCAAGGTTCGGTTCAAGCACGAGTTCCTTCTGCATCTGTCCGTGTTCATTAGTTCCCGTCGTTTTTTGTTTCTATATTATAACATGGATATAGACCTTATCGAAATCATCAATGTGTTTTTGATAATCTTTTTAATTGTAGTGGTCATGATACAAAACGTACGAGTTACAACACTAGAATCAAGTCAAAGAGGTACCAATGAAACCGTAGCTGGTTGGCAGAGTAATCCCAATGATGCTCTTAAAAAACAGATAAATGCAATGTCTAGTGCAACGAATGCTTCACTTGACAATGTACAATCACAAATTCAAACTATAAATAATAATAACGCCATGATTCCTCAGATTATGAATGATCTGAACATTGTAGCAGCTGATGATCAAGATGCATTATTACAAATCGCAGCGCTTTCCGATCGCATTGCTTTTGCGCAGTCTCAGATAAACGGATTGGGAAATTGTGTTAACGTTTCTGGAACAGTATCCAACTCCCCTGTTCCATACAACGCAGCTACACCAACCTCGGCTGGAACATTGCCTCAGATGAGAGCGGTTCAAGCGCCTACAATGGCGGCGGTTCAAGCGCCTACAATGGCGGCGGTGCGAGTCCCAGTAGCTGCTCTTGCTCCTACTGCTAGAGCGCCTACAGGTATACTTGCAAAGTAATAAAACATACAACGATAAAATTCTGGACTTAAAATCTTCTTTACTGATAATATTGAGCAAATGGGAGCGGTATCAGTTCTCAACATTATTCTTATAATCGCTATATTGTATGTCGTCTCTATTGAAAGCACGAAGATAAGAGATATAGAAGTCGCAGCAGCCGATGTAAGTCAATCAGTTGATCAGATAAGCGTAGCTATAGAACCTTCTGCAGCAATCCGCATGTCTAAAAAATACTCACATGACACCAACACACGACTCAAAACTATTCAAGCTGAAATCAAAGATGTCAATGATACGAGTTCATTCGTAAAACCTACAGCTACTATGGTGAACAATCTCAAAACGGATGATCAATATATTCAAACTACATTGAACAGCATGACTATGGCAACCAAGTCTATTGAAAAACAAGTGAATGGACTTATTGATAAACAGCCTACAAGAGCAACATATACGTATGTTCCCATGCCTTATAGGTCCGCCATGTTGCCACCTATTGTAGCACCAACTGCAGCAGCGCCTGCAGGTACACCTCTTGCACCTTCACCAGCAATGGTCAAATTGACAATGTATCCTGAAACATTTCCGTTGCCAAATTTGCCACCATATGCACCTCTTCCATCAAAGACAAAGGTGGAATCAGATGTTAAGGGATATGTAGATAATTTATATTCAACGTTGTTGACGTCGATCTCAGAAAATTATAATAACTATCTAAATTTCTACAACAGCACTCAAACGCAATTTGCAAACACGTCTGATGTAGGAGCTAAATTCACCTATGTTAAGAGCGTAGGAGATAAAGAACTTTCATTTAATGATAAATTCAAAGACCTGATCAACAACTATAATAAGCATGCGATTCCATATGGATACATATCTCTTTCTACAAATCCACAATTCGCATATCCTCCTGAATTATATAAATCACCAGTGTCGGCTGCTCCACCTACTTCTTCAAGTATGTATGCAACCGCAATGGCACCTGTCCGCATGACCAACAATGTACCAAGTGGTGCTATGATATCTATTACATCAATGTCTGCACTATCACCTGCGCCAATGTCTGCACTATCACCTGCACCAACTGCATCTCCATTCTCAGACATGATCCAACCTCAAACATTCCCAAGTAAACCACCTTCATCTGTTCCAGACAATACAGCAGTTACCAAAGCGTTTTCCAATTGCATTGCACGTATTACCAATTATTACAATGCGTATGCAATGAAGTACAACAACATTATTATTCAATACAACGCGGGAACTATTTCACAAGGAGCTGTCTTGATTATGAGCGATACATTAACAGCATACAATCAAACGTATCTTTACCAATATGCACAAGCCATCGACGAATATAATTTAATTATTGCTGCATACCCTGGCTTCTCAACATTGAACAGAGATGCAACATTGCCTCTTGTTAATTCATCGTCCATGACCACATATTCGCTCATCATATACTCTCCATCGAGTAGCGACAATGGTGTTTCTGGAAATGCGTCTGCTGCTCTGAATAATCCATCTCCGTCTGCAAACATAGTAAAGCCCGTCATGAACATTGTCTTGAGTGATGCGCTTACTAAAAATTACACTTACATTACACGCACTCCAGGTGTTGCATGGGATGGGATTACCCCAGTTTCATTAAGTGTTTCGGTTATGTGCCCAGTGTCCAGTTCTGATCCTACAAAACCTGCATTGAGTACCGGGTCATTGCCGGTTGGGTCTGTAGTGTCGATTGTATCTGCATCAAAGATTATCGGTGCATCTGGTATGGGAGGACAGCCTACGAAAAATGGAGGCAATGGAGGTGTTGCCCTTTCTATCTCTCTTCCCATTAAACTCACCAATAATGGCACGATTGCGGGTGGTGGTGGTGGCGGTGGCGGAGGCATCGATCAAGATGTAGGTGGAAATGGTCAAGGTGGCATGATTATTCCAGTCAATAATAAAATCATAAACGAAACTGTCCAGCCAATGACAACGGGTGGACCGGGTGGCATGTATGCAACAGGTGGAAGTGCAGCAATCCGCGGTGGTGCAGGTGGATCCGGAGGCGCAGCTATAGCACTAAATAATAACAGTATAACATATATCAATAAGGGCATTATTGTAGGGAGTATCACTCCATAAAATATGTCTACAATAAGGTATAAAGATGACGAGAAAGAACGCAAAGGCATTATTGGTTGGCGGCCAAGGAGACAATGGGTTGTTTAACGAAAGTCCGGCAGAGGTTGCTTTGCGAGATGCGATAGTCATGCAGCGCAATTTACAGAGCGCAATGGAAGCGGGTGCAAATCCAGTGTCAGCACCAGTGTCAGCACCAGTGTCAGCACCAGTGTCAGCACCAGTGTTTGCACCAGTGTCAGCACCAGTGTCAGCGCCAATGTCAGTGCCAGTGTCAGCGCCAATGTCAGTGCCAGTGTCAGCGCCAGTGTCAGCACCAGCATCTGCCTTTAGTGGAGGTGCTGCGCGCTTATTCAAACCTTCGAGTTCAAAAAAGGGGACGATAGTATTATACGACGATGAGTCAGACATTGCAAAACTCACCATTATTAATAAGACCGCCCCTTTCTGGGAAAAAGCAGGGTACACAATTTTATGGGTGACTCATCATAAAATCCAGGCTACGAAAACTTCATCTGGATCATGGATGAAGCCAATTACACACACGCAGTTTAAAAACATGCTTTTAAAGAAGACTACAATGTACAATGAATTGCTGAAGAAGAACGGCAGTAATCCATTCAACAAGACTCTGGTTATCATAGACGAAGTTTCAAAGGTGTTAGACTCTAAGGCGCACTGCACATTTGCGAGATTGTTGGCTGAATCTACTGGAAGGCTCCTGATGTTTGCACCTATGAACATGAATCTTAACCACGACGCAGTGAAGATGCTTGATTTATTGCATCCAAGTCAAGACAATGGTGCATGTGTCGATGAATTATTGCGAGGAAATGTGACGAAAGGAGGGAAGCATTTGGTTAAGCAGTTAGCTTCTCACTTATCTAGAGCATAATCGGTAAGTGGCAGCAAACACGGGTTATTTTTAATATGTATGAATTATAACATGAATTCAGCATACCTATTGTTGTTAATATTGACGCTTGTTTGCATATGCGCTACCGCAGTAGGTTCATATGCGACTGTCGAAGGTTTTGAACAGCCTGGCAGCGCGTTGCGGAATAAAAAGAGCATGAATGATATTTTGAAGATGGCCTCGGACAAGCATGCAGCGATAAAGACTATAAATGCAACTGGAGATTTGTTGAAAGCAGTAACTACTGCTACGACAGCAACAGATGATAAGACAGCGACAGCTGATAAGACAGCAACAGCTGATAAGCCAGCGACAGCTGATAAGACAGCAACAGCTGATAAGCCAGCGACAGCTGATAAGACAGCAACAGCTGATAAGCCAGCGACAGCTGATAAGACAGCGACAGCCGCCAAAGAGCTCATGCCAAATGGACCAGATCCGGAAGACATCGCTTCTATGACAGATGAACTTCAGCCATTAGACGGAACGAATCCTATCGGCTCATCACCTTTAGTAAAACTTGAAGGAACCAGCGACTATCCTTCAAAAGACGAAGAAGACAAACTCATAAGAAAGCTATCCGAAATCAATGATGTTGACGATGATCAGGTATGTGTATTTCCTGGCACTCTAGCTGCAATCGAAACGATCGCCTCTGTTTGTGCAAAGCCAGGATCTAGCATCATTTATGGAGCTCCTGGGTGGGAACTCTTTGAGGAGCACATGCGCACACGCGGATATGATCTGGTTGCTATACCTTACAAACCCACAAAAGAAGATCAACATCTAAAAACTCTGTCGAAGGAGATTGCTGACAAAGCTTCTGTTATTTCCATGGTATATCTAACTAGTCCTGTCTTCCCAACTGGGCGGTGCCTTAAAGAAGATGCCGTGGTCGAATTTGTAGACGCTTTGCCCAAGCACGTCGTTTGCGTTATCGATCAATGCTATCTTGAGTATGCTGAAGAGGGATCCTTTGACGCGGTAAAATTATTGGATCGTCATAATGTGGTTATAACACGGTCCTTATCGAAATTTTATGGCCTTGCATCGATGCGCGTTTCATACACACTTAGCAACACAATATTGAAAAAAGCATTCAGCAAATACAACACTAACCCTTTCTTAAGTAATTATGTGATCGACGCTGCTCTCAGCACTTTGGGTGATGCTGAATATCACAAGCGTGTTTTCGATTTCAATTCAAAAGAGCGCGCCCGAGTTGCTCGTGAGCTCGGTGCAAAAAAGGTCAAGGTGATCGAAGGCAGTCAATCTAATTTCATATTAGTAGATGCCGGCTCGACTTCTTTATCTGAATTGCGGTCGCGTTTAAAGAATAAAGGCTTTTCATCTATGCAGAGCAAGCTCTACTTCGACAGGTTTTATTTGATTACGTTACAAACAAAAGAAGCCAATGATGCTCAAATTTCAGTGTTCCCGTAACTTTTTTTGTTTATGTATTATAAAAGCTCGATGGCTACCCCTGTTGCTTCCACTCAAGATAACAAGACCCAAACTGTGTCTTCACCGGTAACATTAGCGACGACCATGCCCACCGTTGTTCTCAACGCAACCACCACACAGCCTCCACAGTCATCATCTTGGTCGTGGCAATCGTACGTGATTGTGGGTCTGATTGTCGTAGGCATTGTTGCGATCATTTATTTGATCTATCGTCTAGCTAGCGGAGGACCTGCGGCAGCGCCTGCAGATTCTGCAGCTTCTGCACCTCCCGCAGCTTCCGCACCTCCCGCAGCTTCCGCACCTCCCGCAGCTTCCGCACCTCCCGCAGCTTCTGCACCTCCCGCAGCTTCTACAACTCCTGCAGTCTCTACAACTCCTGCAGTCTCTACAACTTCTTCCTCGTGGATCGGTGGGAAGCGTTCGAAGGGAAAACGCTCAAAATCGTTGTTGAAGGCCGCCAAAAAGGCTGTGAAAGCAGCTGCTAAGAAAGTCTCTCGCAAGTAATTACGAGGTATGATAATAGTTTCTGATGGTAAAACATGCAAACATGCGCATGTTCCAACATTTATCGCATGGTGATATTCACACAATTACTCGACTGTTTGTCTTTGCCGATAAAGACGAAGACGGCTATGTATCTCCTCAAGACATGCGAGATGCATCAGCCGCATCAGCTGTGTTACGCAAAGGGCAGATGACAATATATTTTCCAGAAAGTTCTGTAAAAGATTTGCGATTGTCTTTATTGGATCTTCTCAAATTCAACAATGCACAAAGAGAGTGCGGCTGGATAGATTGATGGCGCGCCGCGCACCCACCATAATAAAATATTTATTTATTCTTTTTTTGGTTTTTTTGTTTTGGTGCATTATCCTCATCAGGCGTTAGTCAAGATAAAGCGCGCCTTCTCGATGTAGAGCTCCTTCGACTCGTCGGGGAGAGTCTCGAACAGCGAGTCAGTGCCCTCCTTAACCATCTGCCAGGGGACGATGTCCTTGAACTTCTCCACGCCATCCACGACGATCTTGCGCTTGAACAGCAGACCGGCTCTCTCGAGGCGAGGCACGATCTCACCCAGGATGTCCGCGTGCGTCTTGTTGTCGTGGTAGAACATGAACTTGGCCTTGCGCAGGAGCATCTTCTCTGTGATCTTCTTCGGCTTCGTGCCAGTCGTCTTGAACTTACCGACCATGATGCTTGCCATCATCTCCTGCAAGTCAGAGACCTGAGCCGCCAGTGCATCCAGGTTCGACGTCACAACGACACTTGACTCGGCACCTGTCTCGAACAAGGGATTGTTGTGACTGACCACAGGGAGCTGCTTTGTCACCACATCCGACTCATCCGAAGACAGATCATGGGTTGCCATGCTGGCATCGTCGCGCACCTTGTCCGCGGGCGTGGCCCGCAGGATCTCCTTCTGACGAAGGTGGGTCGCACAGAAGATGTGGTCCTTCTTGGCATGAGCCTTGCAGGGAATCCCATCCGCCTTGACGACTGCGCACATCACCATGGTTGCTGCTGTTCGGTTGCTGTTTGGTTGCTTGTTGCTTGGGTTGAAATAAACTATGAACCGAAAAAAATCAAATTTTAATCCCGCCGAGGAAAATGTTTAAAAATTGCCAGAGCCTAACTAAGCTGCGGATGGAACATTCTCTGACTTGTTGACGGCCTGTGCCCTCTCACAAGCTAGGATGTTGCTTTGAAGAATGGCCTTTTGTCCTTCATCTGTGCAAATCGCTAATGCCATTCGCCACTGACGTATGGCCTCTTGGAACTTGTATTGATTGAAGAAGCACACCCCCAGGTTCAAGCGCACGACGCTGAGAAGTTCTGGCGTCACCAGCTCTTGGAACTTTTCGAACAGGCCCTGCGCCATGTCGATGAACTCGGCGTAATTTTTATCATTGTATACGAGCTCCATATCTTTGAGGTGCAGCATCATATAGTGCTTTACGAGTGTGTTCTGAATAAAATCCACTTTAAAGGGGATATGTTTCAAGAAACGCGCATCATCGTCAGTCCGCACGAACGGAATGGTCTTCAGTTTCTCCCAGTTCTTTTTAGCGCGTTTGAAAGGGGCCAGAACCTGACGGAAGTTTTCCGTCGACGCCTGGAGAGACTGCTGGTTCTGAGCGTTTTCGTGAAACGTTGTCGTCACGTTTTTGAGGTTTAACAAGTTGTAAATGTAGAGGAATCGGTTAGATGTGCCTGCCACACGCAAGTTCCCCTGGAGGAAGTGTTCGAAAACAGCAAGGAATGGCGGGTAATCTACGAGCGCAGGGCCAGTCTCATCCCAAGCAATGCGCGGTGATTTGACTTCAGTTGCCCGACGATTCATCAAGCAAATTCGCACCGGGACCACGATCTCGTTCATCATCGCCCCCTCCCGGAAAGGTGACAGGACATCTTCTGTTTTCATATGGTTAGATTCATCAAACGCCGTCCTCATCGATGCACCACGAGTCAGCGCCACATTGCATGGCTCACAACCCCACACCACGCGGTCCATGCCAAGGTATAGGAGCACATCAAACTTGGGTTGCGAAGCTCCGTCCTGAAGGCTCTGGTTCGAGAGCAGTAGCGTTGCCAATTGCCAAAATGTTGTCGGGAACAAGATGTCGTCGCCGTCCATAGGGAAATGCCAGTCGTATTCTGGGTGAGTCACGAAATAATAGAACGCACTGTTGTGTCCTTTTCCCGGTTTGCCATTCGACGTTGTCTCAATCACGTTTGTGAACTGGTATTTTTCGAGCAGACGTTCGCGCACGAGGTCTGCATACCCCTCTTTTTTTGTATTGACGATCACTAGAGGGTGGAAGGTCACGCGCGATTCCGAAATGAGTTGGCGCGATACAGTCTGAAATGTTAGGTCGAGGATTTCTAGATCCGAGCTTGTGAGAATGGTAACGAGAACTTTCATTGTAACAGGGTGCTTTCTTCTCTTCTTGTAATGTTATTAGGTTTTCTTTCAGCCCATTTTGTACACAGCATACAACGCGATGAACCCTACAAATGCAATACATGCGCCTGCAAAGCGTTCGCCGGTATACTCTGTGTGCAATGTCGATGAAACATTGGTATATGTGATGGGTTTGCGAACAGAGAAAGTCATGCATAACCCGGCGTAGATGAGGTATAAGCAAAAAACATAGGCGACGGCTATCTGAATAATCGTCAGAATAGGGTGCATGCCTCGCTCTTTAATCTAATGGTAAAGATAAAATTGGGAGTTTGAGAGTCGGCGGTTCCGAATCGATAGACGTTTGGGTCCCGACTTCTTCTGATGCATCGTCGTTTGATAGGATCCATGCCTCTATTTCAGACCACGGAAGTCTGTTTTCCAGATACGAGAAACGCCGCGCGTCGCCGCCTTTCACTACGATTATAGCAGTGTTTGATCGATCAACTGTTAATACGACACTAGTCGAATAATCTAGCTTAAGAGCTGAAAACTGGAATGCGTTATGATTTTCTAACAAAACCGCAGAGTGCACAAACGGCAGCTGCATCATGTACCTAGCCTGCCTGCAAACTTCCAAGAATTGATCGACGCCAGACGCTGTTGGCTTCTCTTTTGCCGCCCGATTCCAGCGACAATGGAGGTAGCCTACCAAGGCGCATGCCGATGCTGTAATGAGAGCTGTTGTTGCAGTGGATTGCCAATTGTTATTCACCATATCGTTGTTTGCTCTTTAATTCCTGTAAGCTTTAAGTCCGTTTATTTGAGGATCTCGGCTACACCACCAATGATGATGGCGATGATAACAAGTACAGCGATGACTACTAACATCATTTTAAACCTGTCCATAGGCTCCATCCGTTTTTCACGAAGGACAGGTTGTGCATCTTTAGGTGTAAAGTCAGGGATGGGTGTGTATGTCAAATTGGATTTGAAAGCCGCTCGTTCGACATCAATTGCGCTAGTTGGAGAAGCATTTTTTGTCGCGGTTGCAGTTTCATGGTTTGTGTCAAGTGTCGCATTGGGAACTTTCCCATCTGTATTGACGGTTAGATTGATACTTTGAGAACCAGTCATCGAATTCGTATTCGTAATTGTATTGTTCATTGGATTATATGTAATGGATACGTAAAGCGTCTTAAAAAACAAGCCAATGAGCCCTATCGCTGCCATTATGGTTTCGATAATCCACCCAAAACTGGATGGTTTTGGTTCCGCTGTAGGTGAAGCATTGGGTGCATTTGCAGGAGCAGCAGGTCTATCTAGGAGATTGTTTGATACAGGACTACTCATCAGGTTTGCTATCATTGCCTGTTGCTGATTGCTATCATTTATATAATTGTTCATAATTCCTTGTATTTGCATATTGTCAGACATCCGAGATACTGCGAATTGGTATCGCAATGTATCAATATTCGCTAACTCATCTGTAGACACTGGAAAAGACTTTAAATTATTCTTTGAATCATAGCTTGATTTGCAAGGAATGTTAGTTATGTGTCCAGTGCTAAGAAATTTGCATTTTCCGGATTTGGTAAGCGGCGGTTTTTCGGTAGACAGTATTGGAGCTGTTAAGCATGTAGCAAGATCTCCTTGGTCGTTTGCTAGATAGTATAATTTCTGGTCTGCTTTGTTCCTGAATTCACACAATGTGGTGGCAAACATTTAATGTATCATGACAAAAATAATAGCATCAGAATGCCTGTCTGCTCCCAAAATACAACATGAGTGCGACAATGATGGCCACGATGATCGCAACTATCTCCGCTCTCGTCATATGATTGACTGGATCTATGGGCTTTGGTTTTACAATTGGTGTGTACTTCAGGTTATTGTTGTATTTTACACGTATTTGTGAAAGCTTTGGCTCGATGTCATCTGGATTTCCATTGATAGCTTTCTGAACTTCTTTCGCATAGTAGTAATCGGCTTCTTCGTCGAATTTAAAGGTGCTCTGTCCTTTCTTTAGCTTGGTCGGGTCGACTATCGCGTATTGTAGACCTTTCAAGTCTTCTTCTGAATTGTTCATGACACTTATAAAGTCTCCTGACGTAACGTCTGCCGAAGTGCTGAAATAGGATTTACATGGGATGTTCGTAGTTACACCAGTGGTGAGAAAGTCACAAAAGCCAGATGCATACAATGGCGTTTGCTGTTTTCGTTCATTGACATAGAGATCGCCATTGGGCAATTGATTCACAGTTGTTGCACAAGTGGCAATGTCTCCGATGTCGTTTGCCAAATATATGTTAGAGCCTAAACCATGGCCTGGCATTCTTACCTTGCATGTGGAACGAGGAATATCTGTTGTAGGAATCGTTGAAAATATGGTCCCATAATCTACGATGTTGTTTATCGTAGTGACATCAGATGCGTACAGTTTACCATTGCTTATTTTATCCTCAAAATCAGTTACAGCTTTTGAATTATCATCTGGGTAGTTATAGGGTTTTCCATGTGGATCATTTTTCACATAAAATGGAAGATTCTTAACATTAAGGGATCCGTACAAGTAGTTATTAAGTGTTGATGTCAGTTTGATGTTTTTAGTGGAAAGGGGATCTGCGTACACACTGCCATCTATAGTGTAATTCAACACACAATCTATGTCTGTGCCATTTGATGGCGTCATAATGTTACTGGCTATGCCAAGAGAATCATAAATAGCCGGGAATTCACAATTGCCAGCAACGGCGGCATTTCCTTGTTGCGGCTTTCTATCAACACTTATGACACCACTCGCATTCATAGTAACACTTGATTTCGTGTTGCATACAGCAGGAACACCAAGATGGTTTGTGATATATAGCCAATCTGCATTGGATTCGTCATATGCACGACACATTTGGCGGGCATTGATCTGTTTCACAGATACCGGTGTTGCCATTATTATGTATAAAAGATTAAATTGGAGCCGGCTATATAGGCCTACGCAATGTTACACCCAGATGTCTTGCATGTCACTTCCGTTTTTTGAGGTTCGGTTCGGATCATCAGCTTCGAACATACACCCTCGCCATGATACATTGTGCACAGTTTGTCCTGAATCGTTTTGAGCAAGGCCAGTGGACTCTTAGTGGAAAGGGTCTTGTAGGGCAAGTTGAAAAGTTGTTTTAGCGGTTCAATCATAAATGATGTCAGTTCTGCAGCGTCGCCCTTAAGGATCACTTCATACATCATGTCGTTCCACTGAGGGTCTTCTACTGGATTCGATGCATCGGCGCACAATGAATGATCCATTAGATACACGAGCAGGCACATGAATTCATGTAGTTGTTCTTCGGGGAAATAGTCGATGACACGGAACTCGATGCCATGGTTTTTGTGCTTATTGAAGTTGAAGTCGAAGCCTATGCTATCACACCGGATGTATCCACACTTCTTGTAATAGGGATGGTACCACCAATAAGGCAAATTATAATACGACGTCTCATGAAAGGGGGCGTTCAACAGCTTTCCGCGGGGCATCCGATTTGTGTCGTAGGACCCTGCACCGATATACCTGGACAGTGCAACGCGCTGCGATGCATGAGTAAGCGGGTGTCCTAGCTGATCACTTGCTGTCGCCAGAACGTCAGGGGCACCATATTTAGCAATGAGGAGAGGAACGATCCATTGGACAACACGAATCGCATTCTGGTGTGATCGCACGAATGTTTCAGGGTCTTGCACCTGTGCGTTGTCATCTAGTTTCGTTGGGAGCGTGATATTGAAGTGATATGTCATATTGTTGAAGATGGCGACGTTGTTGAGGTTGGTCATAAATGTAGCAAGGCCGTGATTCTTTTTTGCAAAGTCGATCTCGCCGTATTCCGGAAAGATGGATTCTTCAGCAAAGATGGTGCGCACTTTTTCGATGAACGAGGCCTTCATATCGGTCAATTCTTGGATCACGTCCTCGATGGTCGCTTTGTAAAAGCGGTTCGTGGCGAATTCGATCGTATCGCCGTCGAAAATAAACTGTGTCATATAGCCGTTTTTGAAGAAGGGGTCTTTTTCTTGTAAAAGTTCGATCAAAGTGCGACCGGCAAATTTGGGATTGGGTGGTGTGTCTTTTTTGTAAAGCGTCTTAGGCTGGTTTTTCGCGTCCGTGCTCTGAAACGAGTGAGAGTTCATTAGTACAGGCAGGTCATACTTTGGTTTGGTAAGGTGTTTTGAAAGCGCAGGGACAAATACGGCAGGTTTATAATTGGCAAAATAATCTACGCTGTAGCGCTCGTCCTTGTGATTGCGAAGCATGAAATCTCGAGTGACGCATTTGGGTTTGCTAAACTGGAGGTAGGTCTCGTTTTCGATGCCGATGCCCCAAAACGTGTCTTTGCTTTTGTAGAGTGGAAGGTAATGTTTGTGTTTATCTAAACATGGTGTCTTGTTTAATGTTGACGACATCTTACAGTGTATTCTACATATTTTGACATCTGCGTAAAAATAAGGGGGTCTACAATAGGTTTAACAACACGATGAGCCCAGCTAGAACACATATCCATGAAATTATTTCCGACGGTATCTCGGGCTCTTCTGTCACCAACTCGGGGGTGGCAGGATCGTATATGACGGTCATCGAATCACCTTTGAAAGGCACCGACGTGGTGGTCGTTCGGATGGATGTCGTATAAGATGTGTCATCGATTGAGTAGTCTACGGTGACGCGTGCTTCGAACATTTGCATGAGCTCGTTGAATGCATATTGCACATCGACGATATTGGCTGTGGTGGTCACAAGATTATGATTGACTGTCGACATGACATAGACTCCATAGAGAACCAAGACCGCAGCGAGGAAGGCGATCTTCGAGCGCATCATGTGAGCAAAGGACGAGGCGACGGCGGTGTCATAAGAGCACGAGTAGAATTCCATTTATATTAAGAAGACAGAGAAAAAAACAGAGAAAAAAAGGGGAAAAGGGGAGTGGGAGGAGGGATTTTTTTTGTGTTTTTATATTTTTTTTAGAACTCTTCCGCTTCGTTGTCGCTGTCTGCGAGTGCTGCGATAGCGGGGCGCGTCGTTTGGAACACGACAGGCTCATTGTCGCTATCGTTGTCGTCAGTTGCGGGTTTAGGAGCCTTCTTCGGGGCCTTGGGCACTTTCGGGGCACCCTTTGCAGCCTTTTTCGTAGGCGTCTTCGGGGGCTCGGCGGCGTCTTGGGCCTCTGGAACGGCGGCTACCTGCTTCTTGGGAGCACGACCCTTCTTCTTGGGTGCTTCTTGGACTTCTTCGACAGCCGTTGCCTTAGGTTCCTTGGGAGCTTTGGGTTCCTTGGGAGCTTTGGGTTCCTTGGGAGCTTTGGGTTCCTTAACGCCTTTCGGCAAGGGAAGGTTGTTCTTGTAGCTCTCAAGGATAGTCTGGAAGAGTTGGACCGATTCCTCTGTCATTCCAAGGGAAGCGAATTGTTCGTGAGCGAGGACGAATTGCACAGAAGCGTCGACGGCATCGGCTTGGGCGGCTTGGATGCTCTTGGCGATGTTGTACAAGATGTTGGCGTTCATTGTTGCTGTTGCTGTTTTGATGTTGCTTACTTGAATCCTTTGAGAGTCCAGGGCCGATTTCAATTTTTTCAAAAAACGCAATTCTAACCCGAAAAATCCTTGGGATACTTGTTCTTCACATCGCTTACCTTTTGAACATAGGCGGTCATCTTGGAAACATCTCCCATCTTCTCCCAATAGACGGCGTCTGCGAATTCATACAAGGATGGGTACTCGGCCTGTCGTCTTTGGGCGTAAGTCGAAAGGGGCTTGGTTGATGCCGGTTTCACGACAAAGCCTTGTACCGGTTTCTTGTCGATCAACGACCACGACGCCGTTGTTTCATCGAATTGGGGTACCTGGTTGTCGGGAACTTTCGAGTGTGGGGGCACAAAGGTACTATATTGTGGCAGGACATATGCTCCTTGTTCGCTTATGGACGGTGTTGCAGTTGTTGTGCCGACAAATATGCGCGTCTTGGGGTGATAATGATACACAGTAGGATGATCGGGTGTAGCCATGGTGCGCGTTCGCGTTATATATTCTATATAGTTATATGAAATTTGGCATGTTGTGGGCGGCCATTGCATTTATCATTTTGGGTATGTCATTGCCGTTTATATACCAGCATTTGTTTGAAAAAGAGGACCCCTACCCGTTTTATACAAATTGTCGACATCTTGAATTGGGCATCAACCGTATGAAAACGGTTACGTACATGTTGTATGATGGGCATTTTACGATGTATAATGATTATGCTATGCAGGTCAGTGGATTTGTAGGAGTTGAGCTCGTCAATGTGACGTTTGATATGATTCGAGGCACTGTGATTGCAACAAGAGGAACAAAAATAAAGACGTTTGCGTGTCGGGTGGGTGAATGGCATATAGATGAGGAAGATCCTGTATGGGAAGAAGTATTTGATTTTATAGATTACGACTCTGCAGGCGCTGCCTCAGGAGTGGCCTCTGGCGTTGGTGCAACAACCTCAGGAGTGGTTTCCGGTGCTACCGATGGCGCAGCCTCAGGCGCAGCTTCGGGAGTGGCCTCTGGCGTTGGTGCAACAACCTCAGGAGTGGTT
>Ga0136642_1000796_pt1 | contig 15079 bp, 15 predicted proteins | sample LowCatLa1302831Y_FD_115313 | JGI IMG/M metagenome (GOLD analysis project Ga0136642, IMG submission 115313) | Freshwater microbial communities from Lower Cathedral Lake, Yosemite National Park, California, USA - 13028-31Y | ecosystem: Environmental > Aquatic > Freshwater > Lake ... | reverse complement strand
TGGATTAGCTTTTACTAAAGGTTCAAGCCCAAACCAAATCATTTTGGGCAAATTATGATCATCGTTATCTTCCCTATGATTTGACAATTCACCTGCAATTTTCCATGAAGAAGCTGAATTAATTCGCTGCAAAGCAGAAGCCAAATACAACCTTACAACTGGTGATTTGTCTTCCTTAGCCATTTTTACAAATTCAGTTAAAGCAGCTTCCGAAGGCGATTTATCCTCACATAAAAGTTGGATAGCCCAAGACCTTAGATATTCATCCTTATCCAAAAGCAGATTTTCAAGTTGGTGACTTTCAAAATTATTGGTAACATGTAAAGTCCACATGGCCCTTAAACGGTAATCAGGATTGGAATTATTTTTCAGGATATTTTGTAATTCTTCAATAGCAGTTGGGTCAATTTTACCTTTGGAACCTCTAGTTTGAAGAATGACTCTAGCCCGACGGGAATGCCAATCACTTGTATTCAATTGCAATAATACCAACTGACGGTCAGAAAATTCATTTAAATTATCAAACCTCCCTATCCAATTTTGAGCTAAGTTTTGAGTTGGCATCACTCTAAAAATACGACCTGTTTCTCCATGCAAAACCTCGTTACCACAAATAGAAGCATCATGCCAATCGAGTACATAAAGGCCTCCGTCTGGTCCTACTTCCATGCTAAACCCTACCCATTGGGCATTATTAGCCAATAATAATTCGTCGCCATGATGGGCAATAAAACCCGATCCAGATTTCGACAAAACATCAGATAAAACAGCATGCTCATGAATATTAGCCATGAATATTCTGCCTTTTTGCTCAGCAGGAAATGCATCCGATTGATACACTCTTGCTCCACCATGAGCCGAACGATGGCTATGGTCAGCAATGGTACGGATATCACTATATAAATAAGGATTGAAATGTTGCCCACCCTGACGATGGTATACACCACCGGGTATTACATGCCACATGTGAGGTATTACACAAGCTGACATAAACAGTTGTCCTTTTGCATCATAGTCAATTCCCCATGGATTGCTAAAGCCGTGAGCCACCACTTCAAACAAATCTTTGGTAGGATGGTATCTCCATACTCCTCCATTGATATCAACGCCTTCCCCTTTCAAAATATCTTCAGGAAATGGATCATTTTGTTTGTAAATTTTTCCTTTCCCTTCTGGCTTTCGAATTTTAGAGGGTGTAGCAAAGCCTTGTAAGCCATATAGCCATCCATCTGGACCCCAATGAAAACTATTCAATGTTTCATGCCTATCTCGAATTCCCCAACCGGTTAATCTTACTTCGATATTAGCGGTATCCGCAATGTCATCATGATTTTTATCGGGAACAAAAAGTAAATTAGGTGGAGCTCCCAAAAATAAGCCATCAAAACCAACTGCTATAGCAGCTGGAAAAGCTATTCCCTCAAGAAAAACTTTTTTTGTGTCCGCTTTTCCATCATGATTGGTGTCTTCAATAATTAATATACGGCTATTGCCTGCTTTCGAAAAACCATAACCACGAGACTCATAATCACGATTCTCTGCTACCCAAAGCCGGCCACGGTCATCCCAACAAAAAGCCATCGGTTGAGTAATCGTTGGCTCTCCCGCCCAAGCATTTACTTTAAACCCCTCTTTCATAGTCATGGCTGCAGCAGCTTCAGTAGGATTTAAAAACTTAGCATCACGCCCTTCTTGCTGTGCAACACCCCAAAGTGAGTAAGAACCTCCTCCAATGTTGAAAGACATATCTTGTCCACTAAAGCTGGTCCATAATTTATTAATTTCCAAATCGGTAAGTTCTCCTGTGTAAATTATTAGCTCATGTTTGATGGTCTCAATTTTTCCCTTTTTTATTTCCCAATCAGCCTTTCTTGCACGGGCAACTCCAATTCCCAATTCATTATCAACTCGCCAGTTTTGAGGAAACCCATTATTTTCTGGATGATCAAAAACAGCAATATGGGCACGGTCTTTTCTTCCCTCTAATTTCATTCCTACATCTACCCAATTAGATCGTTGGCCTTCCGCTTTTTCATTTTTTTGTCGGGCACCATTCAAAACATCCCCCTCAATGCCTTCTTTCCATGGCATGCGAACAAATAGTCCACCATAATCATATTTGCCAATTGTAATATCCGTTACTGCTTCTCCTGTCCATATCAAATTGAGAAAATATTTTCCATTTTCTTCACGCATTGTCCAAGTTTGTGTTTCAATTAATACAGGCTCCCCTTTCTCGTTTAGTAAATCATAAACGGTCTCCCATTTTACTTCGTTACCCGCATTTTTAATCACTTTAGCGCTGGATTTTCTCCAATAATCCCCATTGGGGTTATGAAAATAATCACGACCATTTACACGGGTATAACCCCAATAAATTCCAGTTTGGTGCTTATGATGCCCCGGACTAAAATCAGTTAAAATTCCATTTCCATCTGGAGCCACTATCGGATGAAGATAAGGCCTGAAATTATCCCTGGCAACCTGAGTTAAAATAGGCGATTTCCCGTTTTTTCGAAAAATGGAAATCGTACTTGATTTATCATCCTGAATAATTGTAAGGCTTGTCGTTTTTGATTGACGAGATGAAGGCTTACTATTTTGTGCGATAACAAAATTGTTAATTGCAAAAAATAAAATAGAGTAGAGCAAGACTAAATGTTTCATAATTATAATTTAATACACAATATTCATGCAAAAGTTTATTTTCATTCTTACAATTGGCTATTTTATACAAATTAACTAGTACCGAAAAAATTTCTATTTTTTCCCAGTAGCCGCATAAATGATACCTGCAGTAATATGACTTAAATAAGTTGGATCAGAGAAGTCGGTAGGCATGTGTCCAAGATTCGTATAAAAGGCACGGCCTCCATCAAAATCATGATACCATGCTATTGGATGAAATGTTCCCATTCCATTTCCAATAACTGTGCCCCAAGCTACCTTTGGGTTATAAGAATTTTCATCAATGGATAATACTGTTTTTAAACCGCTTACTTTATCAGCGCTAAATTCATACCACTCATCGGTCCATTGTTTATTATTCGCAAAGCCTTCAAGCCCTGGGAAAGAAGCATCTAAAACATTTAAACGTGCTGTTTGAATGGCAGGATGAATATGAAACATTCTTCCTACTAATTGTGTGTACCAAGCCCAATCATACTCTGTATCAGAGGCGCTATGTATACCCATAAAACCTTTGCCTGATTGTATAAAACGTTCCATTACTTTTTGCTCCTCATCGTTAAGTATATTGCCAGTGGTATTTAAAAAAATCACCACTTGATAATTGGCTAAAGTTTTATCCGTAAAGCCATTATTGTTTTCCAATAAATCAACTTTAAAATTATTTTTAACGCCTAATTGTTGAATGGCCAGTACACCAGCGTGTATAGATTCATGATGCCATCCTCTTGTGGTGGTTACTAGCAAGGCATTGAATTGCTTTTGTGCCAATAAAAAATAAGAAGATCCAAAAATGAATAAACTTAATAGAATTCCCCTTTTGATAGATTTCATAGAATGATTAATTAATGATTATTAGTAAAATGATTTTTATATTATTTTTTCTTAAGTTGTTGTAGGTAAGTAATCAAATCGGCCATGCCTTGAGTACTCATGGTTTTATACAAACCTTCTGGCATCATGGATTCTTTAAGCTGTGTGATAGATTGCACTTGGCTTGTTTTAAATTGTTCCTTGGTGCCGCCAGGAAGTTTTAGGTCAATATCGGTTTCTGTTTTGCTAGCAATAATGCCCGTAACTGTTGAACCATCTTTTAATTTAAGCGTCCACCCTTCAAAACCAAAACTAATACCTTCCGATGGATGTAAGATAGTGTTGAGCAACCCTTCTTTAGGATACTTAGAACCAATTTCAGAAAGCTTAGGACCAAAATCATTCCCTTCTGCATTTACTTTATGGCATACTGCACAGGTATTGATATAAACAGTTTTCCCATTCACGGCATCTCCTTTAAGTGCATTGATACTAGATAAGGTAGGCATTACAGAAGCCGTCGCTGCCATTTGATTGGGCAAATAACTTTCTGCTTCGGCTCTTATCGAGCCACGCCAAGCACCACTCACACTGCGCACTACATCTGGTATTAAATCCTGAGGCACTTTTTTATCTTTTAAAATAGTCAGTACTCTTGCTTCCCCATCCCAGCTCTTTCCAATTTTTCCAGCCGCTTCTTTGCGTATATTTTTTTCATATTTATCGGATAAGGCAATGGTTTGTAAAATATCGATAGATTCTTTACTACCTACTTTACTGATGCTGGTTAATAGCGATTTTAATTGAGCAGTATCTTTTCCATTTAATATAGACCATACCAATTTGCTTCCACCAAAGCTAAGTAACAAGCCTGCAGATTTTTTACCGAAGTCCTCGTCCTTTTTGTTGATGGCCAACTGAAGCAAATTATTGCTTTCCGATTTTATTTCATACCGTTTTACCAAGTCAAAATATTCCTTTGTGCCATAAACTAATTTAACCACTTGTTGCAATGCCTGTTGAGCAATAGGAGATTGATTGACAGATTTTATATCTAAAGCAAATAGTACTAATTTATTCAATGCTACATCTTTGGTTTTATTATTTTCAATCATCTTTAAAAGCAAGCCAGCTTTTAAATGACCAGGATTAAAATCAAAGGCTCTAAAATAACGAAGGCGATCTTTTATAGCTACTTTTTCATCGGCGGCCAACTTGGCTAAATAAGGAACAGCTTCGTCTGTCCTAGCTCGCCATACAATATCTTTTCCAGCAGCATCTTTCAAAGGATCTTTTACAATGGAGACATAGGCTTTAAAAAACTTATCCCATTGTCTATCTGCACCAATACCTAAAGCTTCCAAGTACCAACGGTCTTTACCATCATATTTATTGGCAAGGTTAGCCCATAAGCCTGCTGCTTCGGGAGCTGTATGATGATGAAGTGCAATGGCAACTTCTCTTCTTACTTGAACATCGGCATCGTTCACTAAAGCATTTAATACTGGAGTCAAATTTTGTTTCAACTGCGCAGCAGCCCTAATGGCTACTATACGAATGTTGGGGTTATTGTCTTTTGCAGCTTGATCAATATATTTTTGTGCAGCTGCTTTAGGCAATTTTACTAAAGCCCAAAAAGCCCTTGCGCGCATTTTAGGATTGCCAGTTGAATTCCATAATTTTTCAAGATCAACAATAGATTTATCTCCAAAAGATTGTAAGCTAGTAAAAGCATGATGACGTACAGCAAGGTTAGGACTTTGTAAAGCCGCCACTGCACCAGCCGGGGTAGTATAATCTTGTTTAGGAATTACATATTTAGCGGCAGTCGCCGGAGCAACTCGATAAATACGGCCACGAGTTTGGTCGCCTGCCTGATGACCGCCCACTCCTGGATCGTACCAATCGGCCACAATCAATGATCCATCGGGGGCAATACAAACATCTGCTGGTCGGAACCATTGGTCTTTATCACCTTTTAATATATTGATGATGTCCACTGAATAACCAGCGCCATTATTTTGTATTGAATAAGAGCGAACTACATTGGGTCCTGGATCGGAATGAATGAGTTGATCTTGAAATTTCTTAGGTAATAAGTTTCCTTCATAAACCAGCATACCTGTTGGAGAACCCGAACCTGTTTGTAATAAATTGGGCACAACCCCAGGGTCATTTAAATGCCAGTGACGAAACGGAATAGAATCTTCGATATTGGTACGATTGGCATCCCATCCAGCACCTGTCATTTCATCTTTAAATCCATAGTTGCCATAGGGTAATAAATAATTGATACGAACCCCTTTATTGCCATCATCGTCATTATCACTTTGCCATAAACTTCCATAGCTGTCTACGGCTACTTCAAAAGGGTTACGAAAATTATTCGCCAAACATTCTACATGAGATCCGTCAGGATCGCAACGAAAAACCATACCCTGTGTATATTTTTTTGGCCCAATCTCTTCGCCATCTTGGTCTAATACTGTTTTACCATTTTTATCTTTTAATGTTTTCCCTTCATTACCAAAATTAAAATACAATTTACCATCTACGCCAAAAGTAAAAGCATGTACGCCATGGTCATGCTGTTCACCACCAATACCTTGAAATAAAATTTCTTTACGATCGGCCACATCATCTCCATTGTCATCATAAAATGCCCACACATTAGGACTTTGAGAAACAATCACGCGGTTACCCAATACACAAATACCTAATGGTGAATTTAATTCTGGACCTTGATAAAAAACTTTAGCGGTATCGGCTTTGCCATCCCCATCGGTATCTTCTAATATCATAATACGATCGCCCTTAGGATTAGTAGGATTGCCATTAATTGCAGGGCGATAGTTATAAGCTTCCGTAACCCAAATTCTACCTCTTTCATCCACATCAATATTGGTTGGATTTTTAAGCATTGGTTCGGTTGCCACAGTTTGTACCGCTAAATCTTCAAAAACAGATAATCCTTTTAATGCATTTTCTGCAAGGTGTTTTTGTAGTTCGGCAATACTATCTGATTTATTATTTTTTGCATTTGAATTATCCTGGTTATTGCAGGATGCAATAGTTGCGAAAAACACGAGCAAAGCAGTAGCTTTTATTAGCTTAAAAAAATCGTTCATTTGAATGGTTTTAATAATAGAAATTACATTGATATGGGAAGTTAAAGAAAGATGTAGAGATAGCAAAGCGAAAAAGCAAGGCTTTTTGCAAAACGATAACCAATAAAGGGCTAATGGAGGTAAATTGGAGCTGGATTACTACACCTTGTTAGCATTCATATATTGATCTCTCATGACCTTAGCCGTTTTATGTTGTCCAGTATGGCTCCAGCCTGGTGGCATAAAAACATATAAAAATTTATTCAGGATACCTGGTGCGTGGTAAACATCTTTCCCTAATTCAATGAATTCTCCAAAATAGGCATCTAAAAAACTATTGGGCTTAAGGGGTCTAGTAATACCATATTCAACAGTAATTTTTACATCTTCATTTTGATAGGTCTTAAAAACCTTATCCCAAATATTTAATAGATTACAAAAATTGGTATCCATATATAAAGGATTTCTTGCATGATGTACTCTGTGATGAGAAGGCGTTAAAATAAATTTTCCTAAAAAACCAAGTCTTGCATTTTTAATGATTGTATCACCAATATGAATGAAAGAACCCCAAGTGCCGTCAATAAACATAATTATGAAAAGCATAGGAGGTGGCACTCCAGCCAATATACAAATGGAGGTTCTTATAATATCAGCATATGGACCCTCTAAAAAAAAGTGAGACCAAGAAATGGCAAGATGCATACTTTCTGGGGCATGATGGGTGGAATGTAAGCACCAAAATAGTCTTACTTTATGCCCTAAATAATGATAAATAAAATGAGCAAATTCCCAAATGATATAGCCATAGATTAACCAATACCAGGTAAAGTTGATATGTATTATGGCATACTTTTCAAAAAATCCAATACACAATATGGTCATACCAATAGAAATATATCTGCCTAATATTGAATTAAGTACATAGGAATAAAAAGGAATCTTGTAATTGATAACATTAAATTTTCTATACAATAAACCTCTTAATAATTCAAGTATTAATACAATAGGAAGAATTGGTTGTATTACTTTAGTAATTCCATCGTAAGTTAAAAGAGATGAGTAGTTGCTTGTTTTGATTAGGTTAATTAACCCATCCATGCCAAAGAAATTTTTTACTTGGTCGTAAAGTATATTAATAATTTCCATGTTTAATTATTTAGATAGAAAAGTTCAAAAAGAATGCTTTACCAAATTACAAAAAAATAATTACAATAAGTGAATAGCTAAATTGAATTTAAAAAATTTAATGTCTTTCTTAAACTCTATAATGATTAGTGCGTTCCAAAATTAATATTGTTAAAAATGGAAACCCTAAGTACATCTAAATTAGAAAATTTATTTTTAGCACTTAATTGCTGATACACGTTGGTATAGCCAAATTGAAAAATATTATCCTTATTTAAATAGTAATAAAACCCAGCTGAGATTCTGTTTTGATCAAAAGTATTGTACACTATACTTTTCCCATAATTAATATAAATTTCGTCTGAAACCACCAAAGAAAGGCTACCTTTTTGATAATGATGTTTAGTCAAGGGAATTTGACTTAAAAAATAATACCTAAGTCGATAGGTAAAATCATAATTGGAAGTAGGCGCGTCTTTACTAGTGGTTTGTTTAAACCTTTCCTCCAGTCTTAACCACTGAAGAAATTTAGAATGCGGAGATTCTGTATTTAATTGCACCATTTGCCAAGGGCGATATTCGGCAAGATGATAGGTATTTGAACCCGAATGTATTTGATCAACATAAGTTAAGGCACCTACTATTTTTAACTTTTTTTTGGTATAATAGGTAGCGCCTAAAGTAGATTCACTGGCTAATACAGCATCAAAATAATGATCGGTTAATTTTAGTTGAAGATCAATCCAAGAACCCCATTGTTTGGAATATCTATTTTGATTTAAATAATCCAACCAAGTTTGTTGTCCATATTGAACTTGTCTGGTTTGTGCATTTGAAAAAATGGAACACAATAAAAACAAAGAAAGTATATAATATTTAATGCTCATTCAGTGGCCTGAAATTACAAATAATTATTTAATCATTTATAATTTATTTCCCAACTACCTTATACTTTAAAATATTGTTTTCTATAAATTCTTCAAAGTATACATTCGTAGAAGAAACAAAATATTTTCTATTATTTATAATGACAGATTTGCAATCCGTTGGTAAAGCATCAACAAGGTCACCAATAGTATACTGTTTGATTGTTGCAGCCGAAATCGTTGCTGGTAGATTGGCATTATTTTCAACCCCTACATTTTGAACGTTTGCAACTTCTGTAGTTTCTGCTGTATTTAACACACCATTTAAGCCGGCTATTAAATACCAAATAGTTCCATCTTGTTTTACATATTCTTTATAATATGTACCATTGTACTCAAAATATTTTTCATTATTAACCACCACTACTTTAGCTTCTGTAGGAATTCTAGGAACGCTTGCGCCAACTGGTGCTTGCACTACTTCATATTGATTCTCATTTTGACGGTAATAGATTCCACTATGGTAGTAATAAGGATAACCTCCATAATTGAATCCCCAATAGCCATAAGGTAAAGCGCCTATAGAAATACCAAATGGAGGAAAGATGCTTCCATAATAGCCGCCATAAAATCCATAAAATAAGCCATTATTAAAATAATAAGGATTCCCTCCAAAACTAAGCCTCATAAAAGACCTAGGAACGTTTCGGTACATTCTACCGCCAGCCACGCCTAAACGTGCACCTCCAAAAGCACCTCCAACAGCGCCGGCACTTACATTAGATCTTACACCAACGCTGGTCGCTGCTCTTACAGTACCGCCGCCGCTAAACCCTCTAGAAACCCCTCCACCAAAGCCGCCGCCACCAAAGCCTCCACGGCTAAATCCGCCTCCTCTGCCCCCTCTTTGGGCCTCTAATAGTGTTGTACTTGTTAGGACCAATAATAAGGTAGCCACTAGAATAATTGTACTTTTAATTTTTTTCATAGTAACAGTATTAAAATTTTTATAAATCAATTTATAATTATTAGATTGTAGTTTGAATCAATAGTTTAAAGCTAAGTTGATTATACTAAGTTAAATCATTAATAAAAACGTTAACAAAAAATTTAACTGATTTAAGGAAATCTTAAGCAAAAATAGACCCTATCCATGATCCATACATATCGTGAAAGATTAGTTCCTGAAAATGCAAAATATTCCATCTTAATTCCTAGTTGGAATAATCTTGACTATTTAAAACTTTGTATTCAAAGCATTCGAAATAACTCCACCTATACCCACCAAATTATTGTACATGTAAACGCTGGCGTAGATGGTACAATTGAATGGGTAGAGGCACAGGCAGATATCAATTACACTTATAGTACAGAAAATATTGGCGTATGTTATGCTTTAAATTGTGCAAGAAGTATTGTAAAAACAGATTATATCGTTTATGTGAATGACGATATGTATTTATGTCCTAATTGGGATAAACATTTACAAGATGAAATAAATAATATTGGGCAAGAACTGTTTTTTTTATCTTCCACGGTAATAGAACCCAATGCCTCTAGTAATTGTGTGATTGAAAAAAATTACGGCACTAATTTTACCAATTTTAAGGAAGACGCTTTATTAAAAGAATATGTGAATTTGGAGTTTAATGATTGGTCTGGTGCCACCTGGCCGCCTAATCTATTACCCACTAAACTCTGGGATGCCGTGGGCGGATATAGTATTGAATTTTCACCGGGCATGTATTCCGATCCTGATTTTTCAAATAAATTATGGAAGGCAGGCGTCAGGTATTTTAAAGGAGTGAGTGCTAGCAGGGCTTACCATTTCGGATCAAAATCGGTAGGAAGAGCAAAATTAAATAAAGGGTATTATCAGTTCATCAATAAATGGGGTTATACCTCCAGCTTTTTAACAAAAAAAATGCTACGTCGAGGAGAACGCTTTAATGGACCATTGCCTGAATTAAATATGTCAGGTACTACAAAAATCAAACAATTATTTAAAAGAGTAAGTTCCGCCTTTAAAAAATTAGTATTTTAATAAATTTCAAATTTCTAAGCCAGCTTAATTCTTCTTCTTTATTATAAAGTAAAGCAGTTTATATTTGCAGTATGGGGCAGAAAAAACTAATCAAATTTGCAGCAATTAAGCAGTACGAGAATGTATTGGAAAATCCACAGGCAATGCCCGGCAAATGGAATTCATTTTTTGAAAAACTAGCTATTGGTCCCTATCCCATTTCACTAGATGAGCTTTCAGTTATAAAAAAAAATACTACCACCAATCATCCAGCAATCAAACCACTAACCTTAGAACTAGCTTGTGGCAGAGGCGAATACGCGGTAGGTTTGGCAAGGATGTTCCTGGATCAAAATTTTTTAGGGTTAGATATTAAGGGAAATCGTATTTGGAAAGGGGCCAGTATCGCCAATAAAGAAGGCATCCATAATGTAGCTTTTGTAAGAACGCAAATAGATCAAATCACTAATTATTTCGATACGAATGAGGTAGCCGAAATATGGGTCACTTTCCCCGATCCTCAATTAAGATTGTCCAAAGCCAAGAAACGTTTAACACATCCAAAATTTTTAAGACTGTACCAACAGTTTTTACAACCTGGTGGTATTGTTCATTTAAAAACAGATAGTCCTAATTTATACTTATTTACTAAAACAGTGATTGAACTTTTCGAACTTACTGTTATCACAGCCACCGATAATTTATACGAAACAGCCTTCCTCCAATCCAATCAATGGAATGAAAAATTATCGATAAAAACATATTATGAAGGTTTAAACATTGCTAGCAGCAATCGTATTCATTATATTCAATTTAAAATTGATAAAGATTTGCCCATTGCAAAAGATGAAATATTAAAAGAAATGATTGCCGAGTTTGAAGTTACAGAAACACATGATGCGAAAAGGGAAAGAGGGATTAAGGAAAATGAAAATTAAACAAATGATTGAAGCAGTAGAATATTATATAGATGTAGATGGTAAATATGTATTTACAGAATTATACCACAAGCAAAGGGGCTATTGTTGTGGCAATGCTTGCAGACATTGCCCTTATAATTACGAAGCGGTACCTGAGCCAGTAAGGACAAGGTTATTACATATAAAAGAATTAAGTAAAATTAAAAGTCCCAATGCAATACACAGCAAAGACCAATGATTTTTTTCAAAATGTATTTGATGTGGTTCGATTGATACCAAAAGGGCGAGTAACCAGTTATGGAGCCATTGCCAAGTACTTAGGAACAGGCAGAAGTTCAAGAATGGTAGGCTGGGCCATGAATGCCTCTCATGGTGTAAAACCCAAAGTACCCGCGCACCGTGTCGTTAATAGAAATGGCATGCTAACGGGCAAAGCTCATTTTGCTACCCCTACCCTGATGCAAGAATTATTACTGAAAGAAAAAATAAAAGTAAAGAACGAAACCATTGTAGATTTCGAAAAACATTTCTGGGACCCGATTACAGCATTGGGATTTTAAATTTAGCCGATTAAAATTTAATAATAAAAATTAGGAATAATAAGGCTTAATCATCATGTATACCAAGGGGCCTGTCACAGCTACATAAAACCAAATAGGCCACATTCTTTTGGCTTTTCTCTTATGATCGGCATATTCGCCAGTTAAGCCACGATACGCTGTAAATAATATAAAAGGTAAACTTGTGGCAGCTAAAATAATATGTGTTGCTAATAATAGAAAATACAAACCTCTTGTATTGCCTACTATTACTAGTTCTGCAACACTTACTAGTCCATCATGATCCGTATCTCCAAACTTGGTTTCGCCTGCCAATAGATGATGGGCTATATAAGAAACTAAAAAAAGTACGGATAATAATAAAGCGGTAAGCATAATATTTTTATGGGCTGTATAGTTTTTTTGTTTTACTGCAATCAAAGCAGCTACCAATAAAACCGCCACGGTTGCATTTAAGAGCGCATTGATTAATGCAAAAATATGTTTGTCAAAAGGCAATTCAACAACCAAGGTAAATTTGCTTAAAAATGTTACCGCCCCCAATACCACCACCGAAAATATTCCTATTAATAATTTCGCTTGCTTGTCATTCTTTTTCATTACAGGTGCTAACATAATTCAATATTTTTAGGCTATAAGTTAATTTCAAATTTTATCTTTCTACGATGAATTACAAAGTAAAAATTACTATAAAATGTTGTTTATTTTGTTTTAGGTTTATTAAACTTGGTATTAAAATAATAAACAAATCCACTCACTAATACAGCTATTAATAACCACAGCCAACTAAGGTCTATAATCTGTTGGAATACTTCATTTTTCTTGGTCTTATCTTTTTCTAGCATTAAATAGCCTACATCTTTGGCTAATTTCAAAAGTGAGGTCGAATCTAAGCCACTATAATAACCACGTACTTGCATTTTTTTATCAATCAAAATAAAGCGACTGGTATGTACAAAATCGGGGTTAATGGGTTCATTGCTAAATTGATCTACTTTTAATTCTTCAAAAGCAAATTTATAAATAGAATCTCTATTGCCAGTAAGCAACCACCAGTTATCCGAAATCACGCCCATTTTATTGGCATAAGCTCTTAATGCGGAAACACTATCTCTAACTGGATCTACACTAATAGACATAAACTGAACAATAGAAGTATCTACCCTATTGCGCACATCGCCACCTCTAGAAAAAGAGCGCTGCAACTTGCTCATACTACCAGTAAGCTTGGGGCAAATACTACCACAACTAGTAAAAAATAAATCAAGGATAATAATTTTTCCATATTGATCATAAATAGAGACCTTATCACCCAATTGATTTACCAATTGTATGTTCTTAGTTTTATGCCAAATGCTATCTGTTTTTTGTTTGCCATCTATCACCTGCTCTATCACCGTGTCTAATAAATAATGCCTAGGCATGACCACCGCATGGTCGCTAGCCGATTTCAACCACAAATAACAAGAAAGTGGCATAAAAAAGGCAATAAGTAAGCCGTAGAAAGATTTTTTTGACATTTTTAAAATTTAAAAACCACCTCTATCATCGGGGTGGTTATGCATCTTTGAAAAGGGCCCTCGAGCTCCTTTTTTTAATAATTTCTTCTTCTTGTTGGGTATCACTTTTACTTTGTACCTACCATCATAAGCACCTGCTTTAATTTGTTCTTCTCTTTTAATTTGGTGCTCGAATCTTTTTTTCATACCCTATGTTAAGCTTTGTTTTAACTCAACACCATAATATCTTTTCTTGATTCCTACTATTTAATAATAAGGTGTTGCTTCTGGTTTAGTAGTTTCTTTTGATTGTTCTACACTTTCATGCTTTGATTCAACTTCATGCTTCTCGCCATGACCTTCTTCTTTCTTTTCTACTTTAATAGTGGCCTGTTCTTTAAAATAAGGATTGTAATCGTTACGTAAATTTCTGAAGGAATTGCCATCCCATAAGAAAGCCCCAATAAACCAAACAAATAACATCAAAGGCACGACAATGGTCATGATTAAGTTTTTTACTTCATGCTTTAAGTGCATAAAATAAGCAACAATATAAAAAGCCTTGGCCATCATTAAAATAACAATGGTACCTTTTATAGCTAATTTTAAAGCTGCTGAAGTCAAACTAATCATCCAGAAGCCTAAGATTAATTCAATAATAGTAAATACCGATAAGATAATGGTTACCTTTTTAATTTCAGCCATCGCCTCTGCGTTATGTGCTTCCTGATCTGTGTGTGAATGTGACATATAAATTTCTTGTGCTAATTATAATAAATAAAATATAGTAAATACAAATACCCAAACTAAATCTACAAAATGCCAGTACAAGCCTGCCTTTTCAATCATCAAATAATGACCTCTTTGTTCAAATTTATTTAACAAAGTCATGATGAGCATTATGATATTGATAAGTACCCCACTAAATACGTGGAAGCCGTGGAAACCAGTAATAGTAAAAAAGAAATTGGTAAAGTTAGTTGTGCTAGCGGTACCATCTGCATTTAAAAATGGATTCATACCCCACCAAGCACCTTCGCTATGTAAATGATTCCACTCCCAAGCTTGGCAACTTAAAAAAGCAATACCCCCAATAATAGTTAATATCATATTTCTTACTACACCGCTCTTGTCCATATTTTTACCAGCATGCACTGCTAAAACCATAGTAACAGAACTAATAATTAATATAAAAGTCATAATACTTACAAACACCAATGGAGCATGCACTCCTTCTGGAGCAAATGGGAAACTTCTAAAAACTTCATTAGAATTAGGCCATCCGTTGGTTGAAAACCGGACTGTACCATAAGAGATTAAAAAAGCACCAAAAGTAAAGGCATCGCTCATTAAAAAGTACCACATCATTACTTTTCCGTACTCAGAACTAAAGGGGCTTTTTCCTCCTCCCCACAATTGTGCTTCGTTGGGTGAAGCGGTTGTTGTTGTTGTTGACATGTTCAATTTCTATTTCA